>Ga0233432_10000587_pt1 | contig 34831 bp, 52 predicted proteins | sample SI_122_August201_6_FD_179870 | JGI IMG/M metagenome (GOLD analysis project Ga0233432, IMG submission 179870) | Seawater microbial communities from Saanich Inlet, British Columbia, Canada - SI_122_August2016_10_MG | ecosystem: Environmental > Aquatic > Marine > Inlet | place: Canada: British... | reverse complement strand
GTTCCGATGCCTGTGACGGGCATCTCACGGCTCTGAGCGCCAACGGATGGGTTGGTCGGCGCAATCACCGTGCGAGGCACTGGTTGGTTCAGCATCCAGCGAGTCAAACAGATGCACCTCGGATGATTTTCTTGACCGTGCGGTCTTGTTTGGTTGAGAGTGTCAAGCCCTTGTTCAATCGAGCAGTGATGCTCTCCATGAAAGACTGCTCCCAATCGTTGAGCGCTCCGCGTGGGATGGCTTCGATTGCATTGAGCGTATCGGTGTCGATAGAGATTTTGCCGTCGACCTTGTTCTCAAGGTAGGTCAGGTTGGACTGATTCCATCCACGGAGGTTGTCAGGGCCGTAGGTCCGTAGGGCGGACTCAACTGATGCCACATTGCCCATGTCGGCTGTGGTCAGGGTTCCAGCGTCGTACGCGTTTTCCATCTTGACTCGGAAGGCGTTGGCCATTGCCGTGCGCATGGTGCGCCTGTGAGCGGCCTCAGCGTACAAACGGCTTCGCTCAACATCCTTCATGGACATGTCCAGCGTGAACTTGATGACAAGCGCTTCGACGCCCACCTTGTGAGCGGCCATGAAGTCCTTGTAGGCGTCCGTTTTGACACTGAGGTACCCTCGGGCATCCAGCCCTCGCTTGATGGCGTTGTAGCGTGCCTCAGGGCTTCTCTGACGGAACGACGGTCGGGTGACGCTGTCAAGGTGGTGCATCATGGCATCCTTGGCTTCCATCATCTCGGTGGTATGCGGGTACTCTCGCTTCCACTGTGAGGCGAAGAATGCTTCCTTTGCCTCTCGCATGGCGGTTCGGAGGAAGTCGCGCTTGGCGTCACCGGTCAAGCCGTTGATGCCGTCGGTCGTGATTTCAATGTGCTTGTGTACGCATTCGTTGCCGACGATGATGTCGACCTCTTGCTCGTCGTCCACGATGTGGCAAGCCTCACGAATGTTCTTCTTGCCGCACAGGGTGCATTCTTCCTTGGCGACCCATTCAGAGCGGTCATATCGCCAGTCGGAGACGAAGTCGTCGTAGACACGGATGCGGCCACCGGCCAGTCCATTGTCATGGGCGACGATGCGTGAGACCTTGGCGAGGTTGAGTACAACCCGCTTCTCGTGAGGCTCGACGCCTCGCTGTAGGTTGTCAACGATGTGAGGTGGTATCTCACCTTCGTATCGGGTGGTGTTCATTCTTCCCCCTCCTCGACAACATCAGGGTCTTCGACCTCGTGGTTCAAGCAGTATTCGACTCGACTGCGCTCGTTGCCACTGGCGGTCAAGCCGTTCTTGACTTCGCTTGCGATGATGACCATGCCTTCTCGCTTCAATTGCTTCAACACGAACGCCATCTTGACTGGACTTCGGCGGTGGCCTGATGCCACAGTCGGGTTCACAGCGTTGGCTATGTCAGCCGGCGACTGTGGTCGAGGCTCGTTCTGCAGTCGTGCTCGGATTGCTGTTTTCAATGCTTTGGGGATTCTCATGTTTGGTCCGCTCCATGTAGTCCTATATGCCATCTATACTTAAAGGTACCTATGGATATGGGGTGAAGTCCGTCAAGCAGTCGGGGCAATTGACCGTTAGGTCAGGCCTCGACCCGCTCTCGGGACTTTGAGCCTTGGAGAGGTACATGATAAGCCTTTGGCCACAGTTCGTGCATGCGACTGGGTCGACCCAATATGTGGGCGGGTTGTCGCCTGTGAGCGGCTTGAGATGGCCCCTCGTGAAGGACATGGGCACCGGCTTGCGCTTGTCATCTTTGAGTGGTATGTAGCGGTGTGTCAAGACCTTGGCATCATCGGACATGCTGGGGTCGAATGAAAGGTCGCCCGCCAAGGCGTCGGCGAACCACTTCTCTAAGATTGATTTTTCAAGTGTGTATTCGCCGGTGTTTGCTTCCAGTGACCCCTTGGCTAATCGGCTTCGATAGTACAGTGGTTGAGCGGTGAACGAATTGGTCGGACCTCTCCAGTGATACTCCGTCATGTCCTTGCGCAGATATGTTGGGTCGGTTGCACGGAAGCCTTGATGGGACCAGTTCTCGCAGTACGCAGTGTGTGGCTCAAAGACCTCGATTGGGTCGGTCGATGCAAAGACCGAGTCGGGGATGACTTCTGAACTGAGGAGTACACCGAACATGGAAGCCCATGTTCCGGCATCCTCGTACTCCTCGCCGATTGGTCGAACGGCAATGGCGCAGAATGTGCGAATGAACACATTGTGCATGTGCAGGTACATGGCGTCAACAGCAGTCGACTCAGTGAAGTCGAACTTGCAGTGATACCGGCGTTTGTCCAATTCATCCACATAATAACTCGGGGACGCTTGCTCAAGTCGGACCAACCACTTGGGTACGCCCTTGGACATGTTCAAGGTGCCATAGACGAGCATTGGAATCGAGTTCCTGTGCCACCATCCTCCGAGGAGGATTTCGTTGACATTGACGGCCGTGTGCACCTTGATTTGAGGTGGCATGAACTTCAATTCTGCCATCTCTTTCAGGGCTTGCAGGACGGTGTCATCGACTGACCCATACCAATTGAAGAATCGCTCAGGGATGCCCGCTAAGCCACCTCGGATGGAGTTCCACTTCATGGCTTGTTCCTTGTAACTCATCCATTCACAACCTTGCGAGCGGCCTTCTTGAGGCAAACCTTGAGGGGCACGATGATGTCAGCGGCGAGGTTGTCGGCGTTCGCGATGGTAGCCCATCCGTGGTGTCCGTACCATCGCTCGGTCTCCATGCCGTCGATGCCAACAGAGAACAGAGAGGTGTCGCCGCCCTCAGCATCCTTCAACACTGCGTCGAGGTGTTGGCCTGCTCGCATGCCACGAGGTGCAGGTCCAGCAGGTGCTCCATCGGAGATGATGAAGACCAACTTTTGTGCGCCTTCCGTGGTCGTAGCGAGGAGGCTACAGCGGTCGATAGCCCACTTTACTGCGAAGCCGTCGGAGTTCTGTGAGCCGGCGTATGGCATGGCGATTTGAGCCTTGACTTTGGACGAGGAGACGGAGTCGGTGACTCGCTTTCGCATGTTCATGTAGGTGGCTCCTTGGCTGTATTCCGTGCCCTTGTGTTCAACGCCACCGCTGGACGAATTGAAGTCAACCACTTCGTACACTGCGCCGACCTTCTCAAGGACCTCTGCGAGCGTCACTGCGGCCTCTGCGGCGCGTTGTGCCCGTTGTCCACCCATGGAGCCGGAAGCGTCGATTAGGACCACGCAGGCGAGGTTGAACTTAGGAAGTACCTTTGGCTTGGTGAACACACGGTCTGAGGAGCGGTGAGCCCATAGTCGGCGGGTGTCCAATTTACCCTTCTTGTGGTGGGTCGAGAAGCGGGTGTCAGCGCCCTTGATGAGGTTCTTGAGGGACTGAGTCAATTTGCTGATAGCACCCTTCTGTTGCATGGCAGTGTTGTTGTATTGCTTGACGCTTCCCCTCATTTGGTCGTCCGAGGATTTGCGCCATCGTGGGTTATCCTGTTCGATGACGATGTGCCCTTGGTCGGTCCATGGGCCTTCGTGACCGGTCGGGCGAGACTCGATGAGTTCGCCCTTCTCGTCGAACTCCATGTCATTCATCTCGCTGAGGATGTCTTGAGCGTCAGCGTAGAGGTTCTTGTGAGTGTCCATCACGCCGTCAAACGAGCCGTCAATGCCTTCGCCACCGACGATTAGTTCGTCTGTGGACTCAGGAGCACCCTCTGAGGCGGTTGAATTGTCTCGGAGGTCTGTAGGGGTACCTGTAGCAGTTGCGTCCTCTGTAGGGGTCTCCCCGCCACCGTCAGCGTCACCGGCTCCAGCACAGTTGCCTTCGCCTTCGCCTTCGCCTTCGCCTTCGGAGCCTTCGCCTTCGCCGTCTTCATCGGGTTGGCCGGCTCCAGCGCCGCCGTCTTCATCGCCGTCGCCATCATCGGATTCACCTTCACCGACTGAGTCGCCAGTAGGCAGGTCCTCAACGATGGACTCCATGTCCTTCTTTGAGGCACGAGCGGCCTTCTCTTTGTTGTTCTTTTGGTTGTTGCCTGCTTGCTCAATGGACTCCATGGTCATGTCGTCAGCGAAGATACCGTCAGCCTCAGGCATGTCGGATGCGCCGTATTCTGAGCCATTCGTCTCGTCTTCGGGGAAGTGCTTTCGGTACACTGCGAGGATGGTGCGTGCGCCCTTGATTGCGTCGCTTGTATCGGGTGCAACGAGTGCTGGGCCAAAGAGTGGGCGAGCCTCGTCCATCATGGCGATGACCTTGGCGTCGTTGATGAAGTGGCCACGGTTCATGATAATCTCAGTGGCGATGGCGAGCACGCCGAACTTGGCTCGGGTGTCGTCTGTAATCTCAGCGGACTTGACCTTCTCGATGTGAGACTGCATCATAATTTCCTGTGCGAAGTCGAGGCGCTTCTTGGAGCCTGCGAAGTTCTTGCCGAGGAGATAATTGACACGAGCGTCTTCAACGATGTTGACCATGTCGTGAAGGAGTGCATCCTCAGCGCCACGCTTGATGGCGTCGGTGACTCGCTTCCATGCAGAGAAGTTCGTCCATGCGAGGTGGCCACCACATTCGTGAGCGAGCACTGCTTCGCTGTGGAGGAGGTTGGCAAGGTCGCTGGTTTCGCCCTTGACGATTGGGTATGTGAGCCAAACCTTCTCGCCATCGGTTGCACATGGGGCAAATGGGCTGACTTCAAGAGACTTCATTGGTCGGCCTTTGCCTTCCATCTCGCCGGATAGGACTCGTCCGAGTCGGGCAAGGTGAGCGTTCATTCGGCGTCCGACTTCTGCTGTGTAGGGGGTCAGGGTGTGTTGGGTCATATTAGGTCCTATGCACACCACCTATATAACAATAGCGACTATAAACGCTTGAAACCGCCCTTGAGAGCCTTTTTTCTGAACGGGGGTGAGTCGACTCTTTCGGTCCGTAGGGTTGAGATGAACGCCCTCGACACTTCGCTGAGCCCTTCGATTTCCCATGCCTGTGAATGTAGGGTTAGAGCACGGGCAACGAGGGTCGGGTCTGCTCCGTTATGGTGAGCCATAGAGAGGACTGCGAGCGGGTGGCAGTCGAAGTCGTGACCGTAATTGCCGTGGAGGATTGCCTTGGGTTGGTCCTTAATCGGTACGAATAATTGGCGCTCCTCGGGCTCGATGCCGAGGTATGCGTTGATGCCTGCTTGCCTCCAGCCTATGCGTCTCGATAGGTTGAGGTCGGGATGGACCTGCTGGATGTGGCGCATATGCGGCTTGGTGATTTCAATGACCACGCAGTTCTTGCGAACTTGCCATGGCACCGACTGGAATGATAGTGCGATGATGACCGTGGGAGGGGCGTCAGGGAGCGCCTTCTCGATTTTGGTCCATTGGGTGCGGGTGAGATAATCGGCGTCGTTAACGACGGCGTATCGGCCCTTGCCGTGGAAGGTGGGGTGTCTTGCGTTCTCGATTGCACGCAGGGGGTCCTCGTGCTCCTCGGGCTCGTAGCCCTCCTCCTCAGCGATGGTCGCCAAGGCGTAGTCCTTTCCAGCGCCTGTAGGGCCCCATAGAAGCAAGGTACGCTCAGGGTGGCGTAGCCATGCACGGATGCCCTCAAAGGTGCTCTTAGGGCCTACCAGCATGCGCATCATTCCAAGGTCTTCTGCTTGCGACCAATCAGGGTGCGCTGTAGCGGGTCATGGAACGCTCGGGCTTCGACAAAGTCGGTGGTGTTCTTCGCATGCTTCATCAGCATGGAGACGAGTCGTTCAAGTTCTTCGATGCGTGCTTCCAATTCTTGGGTCATGTTTCGCATGTCGGGTCCCACCTATATGAAGAGGTGGTGGAGGGGGTTGGAGAGCATCCGTGCCCCCCTCCACCGTGTGTGCACGGATGGTGAGGTTGGTGCCTCAGTAGTGCTCAAGGCGAGCACGAGCGGAGGCTTGGACCTGTGGGCGTTCGTCAGCAGTGTAGCGACCGAGCATGACATAGTCAATCGCTTCTTGAACCGAGAGGTCTTGGAGTTCGTCAACCACTTGCACAAGCATGCGGGTCGAGGTGTCGGTCTCCAATTGGTTGTCACGCTTGAGGCGTCGAAGGTCGTTGGCAAGGGCCACGATGTTCTTGACCAAGTCAGCGTCAGTGCATCCGGTTTGGTCCATGATGACCTTGCGCTCAAGGGCTGGCTCAAGGTATGTGAACGGGAGGGAGTAGGTGAACCGGTTCTTGGTCGCCATGTTCATCTCGTTGACGCCTGCGTAGTCTTCCGGCGGGTTCATGGTACCAACGACCATGAAGCCAGCCTTGGCCTTGACGACACGGTTGTTATCCTCAGGGATAACCAGCATGCCAGTGTCCATGAGACCGTTGAGAGCCATGAGGATGTTTTCACGAGCGCCGTTAATCTCGTCAGCCAAGAAGGGCAAGCCGAGTTCAGCGGCCATGGTGCCGATGCCGTCTTGGAAGACGACTTCGCCATCAACGAGTGTGCGGGTGCCAATGAATTGGTCCTCGGTCACGCCGTCAGAGAAGTTCATTCGGACGAGTGGGACTTGCACTTCATGGAAGAAGGACTTGACCAGTTCGGACTTGCCACAGCCGGTAGGACCGACAACGAGCATGTGCGCCTTGGTGGTTTGTCCATTGAGGGAGCGGCGGTACCGGTTGGCAAGCAAGCGGTACTCTTGGCGTGCCGACTCAACGAAGACACGGCGGTCAGGGATGAGGGACTTGAGGTAGTCGCTCATGGCAGACACAGCCTCAGGGCTGTTGCGTGGAATGCCCATGAAGACGCCGCCGACTTGGACGGTGGCCGCTGGGGTGTCTTTGACTGGGACACGAAGCAACAGAGGCGCAGGCTTAGGGGCTGTGGTCATGTTGATTGGTGCGTCGGTGGTCAAGCGCATAGCGAGGTCGGTGGACCACACTTGTCGGTCAGTGCCGATGGTGACACGGCAGACGCCGGCTTTGTCCATTCGCTTCTTGTTGAAAGCGTTCACTTTCATGCTGTCAAGCGAGGTGGTGCGTCCCGAGGAATGGACCAGTTCAACCAGTCCATTGAGGTACGCTTCCTCAGTCATTCGTCCGCTGGCTTCATCGACCACTTGGGTCATTGCTTCAATTGTTGTTAGGCTCATATTTCATCTCTCCTTTTGTTTGGGGTGTGTCGGTTTGTTCCGCTACAACCCATCGTATGTACCACACCTATATAATAAAATCGGTCATACATTCCTCGGCGATAGTAGGCCTTTCAGTCGCAAGTAGGTTAGGATGCTCTTAGCAGTCCATCGTTTTTGAGCCATTTTCTCTTCGTAAATGCGGTATTTTTTGATTCGGTCCGTGGCGACCTGCCGTTCCTTCTTATCCCAATCGAACGCCAATCCAATGTTCTTGACGACGGCCCTCACTATAGTGTACTCAACCGCAGGTGGTTCGGAGCGGTCGCGCCAAATCAGACCGGTCAGTCGTGCTGTCATAACTTCGGGGTCATCAATGAGACACTGCATAGACAGGTCGTGGATTATCTTCTCGTTCTTCTTGATGAACGCCGCCTTCTCTTTTTCCAAGGCTCGACCCCAGCGACGGGTGTAGAGGTGCCTCTTGACCATCACATGGGTGCCGTAGTGGGTGAAGCCCACATCACGCAGTACATCGTAGGTCTGCCTCTCTTCCATGCGTTTCATGAGAACCACTGGTCCAGTGTCGTCGTCCCGATGCCGGTGACGCATCGGTCCCAATTGGTTCCGAGCGCTCCGAGGATGGCGGCGAATGAATTGCTGTTGGCGAACAGAGACTCGATGCTCATTGCCCTATCGACGGTGATACCGTACTTCTCAGGGGTGTCGCCCCACTCCACAGCCACTCGGCGATTGGCGGGCAGTGGTGCAGGTGCTTCCTTGGCGAAGAATATCAGGGGCTTGTCTCCCAAATCGAAGGTGGTTCCGAGGTTGTCGTTGCTCCACATCGCCGCTTTGTGAGCGAAGGTGCCCTCTTTCTTGACTCCGAACGGCTGTCCGAAGTCGGCCTGTGGGGTAGCCTCAGCGTCCAACATTGACTCGTGGTAGTCTCGTACTACCTTGGAGACCTCCGTGGCCTCTCCACCGTCCAGTATGCAGTCGAATACGGCCTGTTGTAGTTGCTTGACGACCGGTGGTGACGAAGACCTGCGGAGTTCGACGCCACGGTACCCGTGCTTGCCGTTGTACTGGCGGTATGCGTAGCGCTTCTTGACGCCCCACTGGAAGTATCGCTCGTAGTAGGCGTCCGGTTTGATGTTGAAGAACTCGTTCTTGGCCACATTGAGGGTCTCCTTGGTGAAGTCATCGAACGAATCGTTGAGTTCAGAGCAGAGAATCTGTGCCATGTCGACCACATCTTGTTCGGTGAATGGCCTGACAGCCTTCTCAGCCTCGTCGTGATTCAGGATTGCCACCTTGCACGAGTCGGTGTCTTGGTACAGCGTGCCGAACCGGAGTTCTACACTCCGATGAGACGGGGGTATATAGTCTTTACTGGTATATACACCTTGGTCACAGTACCAAAGGGTTCGCTTGTTGATGTAGTGCTTGTTCCAATCGTTGTGCAGTCGTGCGGTTTCAGTGATGTCGGAGCCGATTTCAGGGTCAGCGAGACGGAACGGTCGGTTGCGAGTCTTCTCGGTTCGACCTGAGCCCAGCACACCGTACCACGAGTTCATGTTCTCTTTCATCACCCGCTGTTGCCTATCGAGCATGAGCAGGGTGTCTTGGTCGGTGACGGTCTTCATCTCGTCCTTGATGGCCTGACGAGCGCTGGCAAGGTTCCGAAGGACACGAGCCATGATGCTCTCGTAGTCTCGTCGATATACTCGACCGCCACGAGTCTTGGTCACGGGGAACGGGTAGCCGTCGGGGTAGTCGTCAGGGTTGACCTTGGTGTCAGGTCCGAAGTTCCCAGTGATGATGGCGCTGGGGTATTCCATGGAATTGTCCAGTTCAAACGCGTTCTTCCAAATGCCGGTCGGAGCGTCCATGACGAACCCTCCTTGCTCGATACCTGACTCCGGCATCGACTCTCGGACCAATTGAACCGACGGGAGGATTCGGTCCTCTTCCATCAGCAGGTGCCCCATCATATCCTCCACGAGCATCATGTTGCTGTGGCTGTTGTGGAGCGTGGAATTGTGATATGCCACCTTCATGATGTAGAACGGGAACAGGTCTAACTTGTCCATGCAACGGTGCGCACAGACATTGTCCCAAGCGTTGTAGACGGCGAGCATCATGGGGTCCTCTTGCATCAATTGGACGATGCGGGTTCTCGGCACCTTGCCGTAGCCCAGCGTGCTGTGAGCCATCCACGAGAGCGAAGCGGCACCAGTGGTGGCGGCGGCTCCTTGGACCTGTTCCGCATATGCGATTTTGGTGTCAAAGGTCGGCATGCGGCGCATGTACCCGAGGTTGGGTACCTTGCGGCCCTCCTTGTACTTGAGGCGCTTGCACCGGTTGACGAGGTAGGGAATATCGTAGCCCTTGATGTTCTGACCAGCAATCACATCGGGGTCGTATCGCTTGAGAGCGTCATGCCACCAGTTCAGAAGAGCGACTTCTCGCTCGGCGAGGGTGTCACCTTCACAGTTCACCAGCACGACCTTATCACGGTCAATAGGGGGGATGGGTTGGTCGTGCTCGACGACATCTTCCAGTGCTTCCTGAGATGCCATGAATCGCTTGACCAAACGCTCCGAAGTGTGAGCGGTGGTGGCAATTTCGTGAACGCCAGTTCGTCCGTCGTACAGAGCGATTGAGACGACCGGCTCAGGAGAGTTCTCCATGTCGAGCGAGTCAGCGGTCTCTATGTCGAAGTAGAGCAGAGATGGTGAGAATGATGACGCAGGGGTCTCGGATTTGTAGAGGTGTACGGGTCGCAGGTCTGACCAGTCGTGCTTGTCATCGACACTGATAACTGCCTCCCAGCCGTAGGTCCAGCGGACCAGCGACGCCCACTTGGCATCGGCGGCATAGTGAGGGTAGTAGTGGTCACGCACCTTGCGGATTGCCCACGGGGTGGTACACTCCACTGACATGAGTTCCTTCCCGTCTACGCTGTACTTGTCGGTGGCTTTGACGGCGACAGCACCTTCGACTCTCGTGAGCCACGGATGGTCCTTCTTCGGCTTTGCTGTGTAGAAAATCGGCTTACACCCGAAGACCTTGAGCACATGAGTCTGCTCGTGAATGTCGACCACACGAATGGCGGTCCACCAGTTAGCGTCGTCACCCTCGGTAGATACATCGAGAATCAGGAGCGGTTGCATCATGCCAATCACGCTCGGCACTTGTCACAATTGTGGCACGAGCAGGCTTCTTCAAGCGCTCGCTCGTATCGTAGGATTTGGGCCGCGAGGTACAGGGTCAGGTCGAGGATTTCCTCAAGCCCCATCTCTCCCCACGAGTCGTTCGTAGTTCCCCATTGTCGGGTGTCGTCATTGACTCGGATGCCGTGGCCGTAGGTCTCTTGACCCACTTGCAGTCGTTGTTTGATGATGTTCAGAATCGCTTCATTGTCGTCCATGGGAACCAATGATAGCCCCACCTATATCAAAGCGGGCGACGGTCACGCGGTACCTTCTGAGGACACGGTCCAGTAGAGTTCGTGGTTCGACTCTTGCGTCCACCCATCGTAGGTGCTCTTGCAGGATGTGCACGGTGTCTTGAGCCTCACGCGCCGACTTGGTCGTTAGCATCATGTGTCGTATCATAACCTATCGGTGTATGCCCACCTATATAGACTTATTGGATAATGACCTTGCGAAGGAAGGCTTTGACCGCGAGAATGTCGTCCTGTGCCACGCTGGCCCAATACAGACCGTCGCCGATTCCGCCGAGGATTGCCTGTTGAAGTGGCAGTGGCATGCGCTCGTCAGTGCTGACCAGTTCGTAGAAGGCGTTGAGAATCTCGACGCCACTCATGCCACGGTTGGCCAGTTCGTCAATCTCCTTGTCGACCACACGGTACAGCCGCAGGGCTGTCTTCTCGTCTGCCGCTTGGGCCTTGGCCACCTTGGAAAGAATCGACTTGACTCGGGTGGGCTGGAGCGTCACGACGAAGTCTTGCACATCCTCCAGTTCGACTGGCCCCTTGACTCTCGTCAGGGTCCACAGCAGATTGATTGCCTTGCGCATCGAGCCCGCTGAGGTTCTCACCAGCAGGTCCATGGCTTCGGTGCTTAACGCCGTCGATATGGTGCGGAGGTGTGTGGCCATGACGACTGGGTCGATTGGCCTAAACCTCGTGTCAGCGAAAGCGCATCGGTCCTTGATTGGGTCAATCAATTTCTGCGGGTAGTTCGCACTCAGAATGAATCGTGTCTGTTTGTAGCGCTCCATCATGCGTCTAAGGGCCGCTTGGGCCTCGGCGGTCAGATTGTCGCACTCGTCCAAGAACACCACATTGAAGGGCATAGGACGGCTCTCATCGGCCACCTTGTAGGTACCGATGACCCCACGGCTGGCGAACTCCTTGACCTTGGTCCGAATCACGGAGATGCTCCGCTCATCAGAGGCGTTGAGTTCCAGCCAGTTCGATGACCACGATTCGCCGAAGGCCGTCTTCATGAAGGCGATGGCGGTGGTCGTCTTGCCGGTGCCTTGGCGACCAGCGAACAGCATGTGCGGGACATTGATGGTGCCCGTGTGTATCTCGTCCACCATGAACTGGAGGCGGTCAGTGATGTGCTCTTGGCCCACCACTTCCCCCAGCGTGCTGGGACGGTACTCCTCGGCCCACATCACTCTGCCCGTGCCGCACAGACGGGGCATCGGGTTTGAGTCATCAGCGTCGAAGCGTGGTCTTGCTCGACGGTCATGGAGGTCTCACAACCACAGTCAGGACAATTGCCCTTGAGGTCGTCGTACGATGGTTGCACGGTCAGCATCCACTCAGCCTCGTGATTCGCACACAAGGCGTTCATTGGATTGGAGGTGGGGTCACAGACGGGGCACTGCAATTGATTCACCTCAGAATGGAGACTTGCGCTTCGACGCCATCTCGTCAGCCTTGGCCTTGGAGGCTTCGGCTTTGAGTCGGCGCTCTTCAACGAGGAGGTCCTCTTCCTCTTGGATTGCATTGGCGACAGTGCGGGATGCCTCAACCAATTTGTCGATGATTGGGTCCATGGTGTCGTGGATTTCAATCTTCCACGATTGCCCTCGCTTGAAGAAAGAGATGTCGGTGATGTTGCGGTCTTCGTCAGCACTCACTGCGCCGCTCTCTTTGAGCAGTTCAAGCGTGTCGTCTTTGACCCAAACAGATGCGGCTCCACGGCGGTCTCCGTAGATTGATGCCACGACATACTGCGTGTCCATGTTGTTCTTCACAGCGTGGTAGTTCGTCACTCCAGCGCTTCGTTCAAGTACCTCGAATCCTTCTTCAGAGAACTTGGCTCTGAGGAGTGCTCGGGTCATTCGCTTCATTTCTTGCTTGCCTATTGGTTTTTCGACTTCCGTCATGATGTGGACATGACAGCCCCACCTATATGAAGGGAGTACCTTTCGTCGTATTCACCATTAGCATGCTCTTCACAACAGCGACGGCAGGCTATTCGGCCTTTAGGAACTGTATTTCGCACATATTGAGCGTTGCAGGTCGGACATGAGAGCGTCCACTGTGGTGATTGGCGAGCGAGCCACCGAGCGAAGTCAGTCGACTCTTGTTTGAACAGGAAGTAGCCGGACCAGCCCTGCTCCATAGATGAGAACTTGGGGCCGTGGCCCACATCAGGGCCGAGTAGGAAGTGGCAGAGTTCGTGGTGGAGGAGCCCAGCAACGAGGTTCCCGTTGCATCGAGTGAAGGCGGCTGGGTGGATGAGTATCATTGGCTTCCTCTGACCCCTCAGGAGGATGCGTGCTTGCACCTTCTGTAGTCCGCTGTCAAGATAGCCATAGTCGAACCGTGTCGGTAGCCCCAGCGTCCATTTACGGGACGAGCAGAGACCATAGAAGATGTGATGCAATTGGGTTTGATGCTTGGTACTAAGCGCCATGTTCAATCCTCGTCGGTGAGGACCACGGTCTCCCCGCGTCGCCTCAATGTGAAGGTCTTGGTTGGGTTCATCAACAGAAGGATTTGGATGGCCGAGCCTATCGAGGCAGGGTCGTCCATCAAATCGAAGTCCTTCTCCACAGTGGGAACGGTGGCTCATACGGTATATACCGTTTGCCCACCTATTCAAAGGGTGAAGTGGTTGCTCGCTGGAGGCGGGGTGTAGATGATGCTCTCCATATTGTCGTGAATGTCCGCCATCAGGTCCTTGCGAAGCGCTCGGACCGGTGCAAGCCGCTTGCCGTCTTTGTCAAGCAGTGCAAAATTAGTGCCGTCGAGGACATTCCACCAAGAGGTGTCGTCCATGTCGCTGTGGAACATGTCCATGTGAACGAACGCTTCCCAACCGTGTGTTGCCTTGCGTACCATAATTCGCCCAGTGGTATGTTCTTGGTGGACGGTCCCATGGTCGGGTGTTGGCATTTTGAAAATGTAAATCTTCACTTGTCCGTGCTTGTAGGGAGGTGAATGGGCATGGTTCCACAAACCTCGTGTTCCGTTTTCAGTGCTAATCGTATATGTGGTCCAGTGTCCGTGTCGGGGCATGTTTAGTCCTATGAGCCACACCTATATAACGATGTCGCTCAAGTTAATGTGAAAACGCGAGCATTGGGAACTTCGGTCGGAGCCCAGTCTACGACCCAAGACATACGAGAGTCGTTTGGATTCTTGAGCGTGACCGCTGTTATGTCCACATCGTAGCCTTCCCTGAGCCAGTGGGCGATGAGGTTGCCGATGTAGAGTTCGACCTCTGCCATGCCTGACATTGCCAACGAAAGAAGTGTGTCTCGCTTGTCCATGTCCCAAAGAATGGTGAGACGATGGCCAGTCCTATTCCACGAGATAAGCACTTGTCTCATTTCAATCATACTCGATGCTGACGGTTATGTCGGTGTGGCCGTTGGCTGTGACATTGACTGCGATTCCCTTGGTGCACTGAACACCGTCTCCGAAGAGAACTTGGTCCATCATCCCCACCCCGTTTGCGTTGAGATACACGCGTGCAATCAAGTCCCCTGACCCATCTGCCGAAGACGAGTTCCGTACCTCGACAGTGAGTGGCCCTGATGGTGGTGGTTCGGGGATGAGACTGGTGACAGAGATGCCATAGAGGATGGCGAATGTTTCGGCCGCTACTCCAGTGGCGGTGAGTGTCTTGACGCTTGACATGTCATCAGGTTAGGAGGCATGGCTCTTAACGGTCTTGCCAGTAAATGCTCCTATATAAACACACCGCCTATAAAAAACATAAGTGAAAAATTGACTCAGCGTTTGAAACCTGTATGTGGACATAGGGGGGGTCTCGGATGGTACCGAGTTGACATAGGGGGGGTCCGGCGAGGGTTCCGAAGTCCCCCCGCCGGTGGTGGTCCGCCGACCGATTCGACGCCGCCGGCGTCAGAACCACACGGTGCGGCGCTTAGGCTCTGCGCCCATCTTCACCATTTGGCGGGCGAAGGTGCGTGCTTGCTGGGCCACCTGTGGCATGCCCATGGTCTCAGCGACGGTGGAGGTTAAGCGGAAGGCTTGACGCTCGCTCGGCATGCGGCAGTAGGTGCGGCGGTCGCCTTGCACCTGTGGGCGGCGGATGATGGTCTTCTCGCCGTCGGTGAACTCTGTGGGTGCATCGGTGGTGAAGGTGCCTCGGTGCTCTGCGTGGACCCTGTGGGTGATTGCGGCGGCCTTGGTGGCGTTCCATGCTTGACGGCGTCCCATGAAGCACATGGCGCCGCTTGCGTGCTGGAGGAGGTGAAGGGTCTCATGGATGAGAGCCAATTGAGTGCGCTCCATGTTGAACTCTCCACGACCGCCCACGGTGAGGGAGATGGTCACGGGTGTGACGAGGTTGACATAGCGCTCTCCGGTTGAGTGGTCGACGCCGACTTGAGCGGCGATGTGTCCTTCACCGGTACCACGGCCAGCGGCTCGGGTGAGGTGGATTTGAAGGTTCACTGTGTTCCATGCGAACTCGGGCATGTAGGTCGATGTCATGAACTGGACTGTGTTGACGAGTTCTTGGCGTTGTGCGGCGGTGCCCACTGAGTGGGTGAAGGTCGGTGTGATGGTTGGTCCCATGATTACAGATGAGGGGCATCCCCTATATAACAATGCCTCTGAAAAGTTCTGGCGAGAATACGAGCCTATCGCTTAGGAAAGACTATATACCCCCAGCGACACTGTTCCAGTGGATGATGATGACTTAAGGGGTCCGCCCCCTCGCAGTACAGCGTTTTTGCTCGCGTGTCCGCTCGGCGGCGAGCCGACCACCGGCCCCTCTGATGGGCTCAACGGGTCGGCCATTCGTCACGGCCGAAGGAGCCGTAGAAGTCGGCGGCGGTGGCGTCGCTCTCGTCCTGTTGGGACTGCTCGACGGCTTCGGTCAGGGTGGCGGCGAGAGCGGCGTCTCGTGCGTCCTGTACGGCCTCGTATCGCTTGAGCATCTTGGTGAGCCGTGCGACCTCATTTTGAGCACGCTCAAGCAAGCACACTGGGTGTTCACCGCCGTGGCGCCCGTAGGTCTCAGAGCATACCCATACGGGCTCCATGCCCACGCGGCAACGGTGGCAAAAGTGGGTTTGAAAATTGGAGCGAAAATCAGGGGAGTGGTTTTTCGTTGAGGTGAAGTCGTCAGTCTTGCAGGTCGGGCAGACTTTGACCCGTCGAATGAATCCGTTTGTCAGGGTTGGGGTCGGGTTTTGGGTTGTCATCTTTTTTCATCTCCGTGGTTCGGTGGCGGGGTCGCCAATGCGCCCCTTATATTCCCCAAATGGGAGGCCGCCCCTATATCAACGCTCCGCTGAAAGACTTCTCCAAATATCGACGCCGTCAGCGTTGGAGGCGGCAGGTGTCAAGTCGGTGCACACCGGTGCGCTTGGCGCCCCCTCGGGTGTACTTGCCTGTGTGGCCGCTCTTGTTGCGCTTGTGGGCCTTGTTGGGGCGTCCCTGAGCCTTTGCCATCCTCAAGCCCCCCTGACCATGTTGACGACCTTGTCGACTCGTAGAGCGGCTCGGGTGCGTGGCTGGTTGTCACGGCGAAGCATGACGGTCTTGACGACACCGTCCCGAACGATTGCCACGACATTTTCGCCGTTTGATTTGCTTGAGTCGCTGGAGTCACGGTGGGCGCTGAGTCGGGCACAGTAGACGGCGAGGGTCTTGGAGGTTCCAAGGACTTCAACGGCCGCCTCGATGTTGAGAAGGGCGTCTGCTTGCTCGGCCGCTGTGAGGCGGTCGTTCAGGCGGTGGAGGGCGTGTGTGTTGGTTCGCATGTATAGAGATGAGTGGCCTCCCCTATATAACAACATCGCTGAAAGGTTCTGATTTTAGGGTCATAGAGGGAGGTATTCAGCCAAGGCGATGAGTCCGCCAGCGATTAGGAGGCCGAGGGTGCAAGCGCCTGAGAAGTCGAAAGAGATTGATGCGGCGTCGGCGTTGAAATCGTCGTACATGTTGTCCTCGTTTCGGCTTGGGATGTCGTACCCACGGGCGCGGCTGTACTCTGCCTCGTGTCGGAAGTCTCGCTTCATGGTTAGGTAGTCGGTCATGTACTGACGATGGGCCTCCTATACTTAAGCATATCGTCAAAATACCTACGAACGGAGCGCTTGAACGGTCGTGCCGTCGATGGCGTAGGACCAGCCTCCAGCGTCCACGGACAGCAGAACCCCCGCGTGCATGTGCAGGCGCCCTGAGGGGCCATCAGGGCCCACCACGGCCACGGCCTCGCGCCGGAGGCTCGCCATGGTCACGGCTTCGCTCAGCGTGAAGCGGAGGGCATCCGTGCGCAGGCGGTTGACCTCAAGCGCTCGGAACGCTCGCAGGCGGCGCGTGGCACGCTTCGATTCTCTGCGCTCGGCACGGGTGAGGCGGCGGGTCATGATTGGACCCGCACGCCCCACGGCCTTGAGCCTGCCGGTACTCAGGCGAGCACGGCGAAGTTGGCGATGTCGTAGCACCCGAATGCGTCGCGCTCGCCGATGTTCACACCGCGTGCGAGGTCGTGCTTCATGTCGGCCACATATCGGATGTCGCCGGTCACAGTCAAGACCTCGACTGCGTCAGGGGTTTGGCTGTATGGGTATCGGACTGCGAGGGTCGTCGTGTGGGGGGCTGGTGTCTGTGCCATGTTGGGTCCTGTAGGTGCCCACATATATACTTATCCCCCTTATTCCTCAGAATTGGCGCCAGTGGGTTGAGTCTGAGAAGGTGCGGCCTGCGTTGGCTCGTTGAGCCTCAGCCCATTGCACCTTCTGCCAGCGGGACCACGCACGGAAGGCGATGAAGGTCACGGAGACGGGAGCGGTCGCGACGACTGCGGCGACTTTGAGGGTTCGTGTTGTTCGGCTCATATCCTGTCCCAGCACATGCCCCTATATAACAACAGCGGCGATAATCTACCCAAACGGGCAGGATTAACGGGTAATTCTCAGAGCAAGCCCAAGTGCCACGCGACTGCGGGCGCGGCCATGCAAGCGCAGTGAATCACCCACATGGCAACATTGCCAACGACATGCAGGAGAGTTATTTCGGCTTCGGGTTGGTAGGTGTGTCCGTCCATGTATCGAGCACGCAGTGCGCCTATATAACAATGCCGGTGATAGGTTCTATCGCCTGACCGGTGGCCCCTGTCATGCTTAGCCGCATCCACTGGAACGGTGACACTGGGGGTATATAGTCTTTCTCCTCTGACTACCTCCTGAGAGGCGCCCCGTGTGCGGGCTCATCGGAGGCCCGCCCCCGAAGGGGCGAGCAGTCCTGTGGTGGCGTGCCGTGGAGGCGTTTGCCTCACTCTTCCGACCAATCAAGGATGTCGGTGTCAAGTTCTGCACATCGCTCCCAAAGGGCTTCGATGTAGCCTTCGGTTTTTTCGCTGGCTTCAAATCCTGATTCGTCAAGGGTGCGGACAAAATCGACGATTTGACCAACGGTTGTTTCTGCTCCTCGGATGAGGATGAATGCGGCTGTCCGTACTTCGGCTTGGGTTGGGGGTGTTGTTCCGTCCATGTACCGACTACGCAACGCCCCTATATATACATGCCGATGAAAGGTTTTTGCACTGTCAAGAGAGTATCGCTTGGGAAAGACTATATACTGCCAGCCACACCGTTCCAGTGGAAGCGCACGCTTTTTTACGCCACAGGCTCGCAGTACCTCGATTGTCCGAGGACACCCCACCCCCGCAGGGGCAGGGGTCGCCCCACCCCCGCTCGGTTCACCACGGGATTGGGGTGCGCTTGGAGTTCTCAGGCGTGTAGCCAGCAGGGTCCCCCGCTGTGTTGATTCCGCCCCAGCCGGTGCGGTGTGCGTCAGGTCCGTGCTTTGGTGAGCACCATGTGCACGAGCACACCTGAACACGCTCAGGCATTGGGCCGTTGGAGACGGACCAGTCTGCCCACGCGTCGACATGCTCGGCGGTCTCGCCGAAGGTTGTACCGAAGGCGGTCGTGGTCTCGAATGAGCGAGATTCGCTGTTGTCCATTTGGGTCGGCTCGCTGTTGCCGTACTTCGGGCAACCGGCCTTGCTGACACACCAGTATTCGGTATCGAATCGGGTGACGACTACGGGTGTTTCGTTCGTCCATGTCGCTGACACGGGGTGCGTGCAGGTGAAGCGGTTTCGGCGGGGTGTGTCTCGGCTCATATCCAGTGCTGTGCATGCCCCTATATAACAATGCCGGCGATAATGCCTTCAAACGGCCACGATTCGGCCATGTATCACAGGGCCGTCAACGGGCTGAACGGTTCCATCTGACTGCGCTCTGAGAATGGCGTGAACGCTCTCGACTGGTCGAACACCCTCAGCGCACGAGATGGTCACATGCGGGAGGCCTGAGGCCACCCATGAGGCGTCGATGGGTCCTGAGACAATCTCGACCACAGCGGCTTGAACTGCGCTGGTGCTGACCATGCCCACGACACGGACGGAGACCGGTGCACCGTGAGGGGTGGCGGCTCGGACTTGGTCGGATGGTTTGAAGGTCAAGGTCATGTGGTGGTCATGGACCACTTCGTGCACCGGCTCGATACCGGTGCTCAGGTGCACGCTGGTGAAGATTGGTGGTCGGCTCATGTCCTGACCAACACACCCCAGTATATCAATATGCCGGTCAACACTTTAGGAGACCTCGGGAGAGTATCGGTTGGAAAAGACTATATACCGACAGCGCCACCGTTCCAGTGGAAGGGCGGGCGGCTACCCAGCCGGCGGAGGGGCCACCGCGATTTCAGACCCGCCCACGGGCGAGGTCGTCGCGGTCATCGGGGGACCGCTCCTGATGGAGCGGCCTGCCCTGTGGTGGCGTCGTGTGAACCTTGGGTTCATTCGTGGCGTAGGTTGTCCCAGCGGATGTGGGTTTCGAGTCGGTGGACGATGCCGAGGAGGGCGAGCCACTTGCTGTTGTTCTTGCCTGCGTACAACCGCTCGTGGTTCCACTTGACTTGTGAGATGAATCGGCTCACGACGGTGATTTGACTGAGGTCGCTTCGGTGGAGACCGTAGACATCAGTCGCGCCGAGGATGTAGTCACCTCGGGCTCGGAGGGATTCGGTGCTTTCGTACTTCGGGGTGTATGGGGTTGTGTCTGCCATGTTTGATGCTGGGGGCGTGCGGGTATAAAGGTATCGGTCATCGGCACCTTTAAGTATGGCAACCCTATAGGGTTGAATAAGTGGGGTTGAAAACCCACTGACTAAGGCACGGGGGGAGACGCCGTCTTCTAAAAATCAACGAGCCGAGGCAAAAGTATCGAGTAACTTTTTCCAGTGCTGGGGCCGGAACGGCATCGGTAGCCCAGCGGGTGGAAAAGGTCCCCACCCCGACACACGGCCTCAGGGTTGCCAGCGGGGTGCCCGTCGGCGCCGCCGGTTCCTGCCCGTCAATGTCGGGGGTGGAGTTGGAGAGAGCAGACCCGCGACCAGTACACCATGTCGCGCCTTTAAGACGGGATGAGGTTTAACGGCGTTTCGTGCTTTTGTGCCGGTTGCCGCCCCTAATCGGGGTCTCATCTGTCTGCTCTGATTAGTCCTATACAACACACCTACTTAAAGGTATGGTCGTATGGGAATCGGAGAGAGGGCGCCGTCTCCACCCGTTCAGGCACTTCAGGCCTGAAAGGTGGGCTTTGTCGAGTCCCCACGATGGTGGGGGTCGAGAGTCGGGGGTTATCCCTGCGCCGTAGAACTCTCCACTCCCCGTGCCGTTTCTTGCACGCTGGTGGCCGCCCGCCGCTAAGCAGGGGGGTTCTCCTCTGTTATGTCCTATACACCACCCCTACTTAAAGGTTTGGTCGTATGGAGTATGATTGAGAAGGAGCATCAGGTCTGCTCAACCCCCGCCGTGAAGCCGGCGTGCATCGGGTTCGGCACTCCCTCGCCTCATGCTAAGTGGCCGTCAGGCTCAGGCGGGAGCGGCGGGATTCAAACCCGCTCTCCTTCTCTTTCATCCCCCGCATTCGACTGCGGAGGGGCTTCGGTGGGCGGCTCGTGTGTCCGCCTACAAATGTCCTATAAGTAACAGGTACTTAAAGGTTTGGTTGGAGTCGTCCCCCGCCGCCACCACAGCGGCGAGGGTTCTCGGGAGCCGCCCTTGGCCATCCGAGTCCATCAGGCCCCGCACTTGCCGACTTGCCCCCTTCCCGCTCTTGGGCGCGGGTCGGGTCGTCCTTGGGCCTCAGGGTTCCCGTGGTTAGCGGGTCTCCGTCTCGGCTCGCGGCTGTTGTGTGGGTGGTTCCTGTTGGTCCGTCTCATACTGTCCTATAGGTCCGCCCCATATAAAGGTTTGTATTCTCCCCTCTTGCAGAATATGGCGTCGGGCTGGCGCGGGTAGCGCGTGTCCACTTGTACGGTGACACTGGGAGTATATAGTCTTTGTTATAATAATATATTATAATAATATATAATAATATAATAATAATACTTTCAGAGATGGTGATTTAATTCAAAGGTCAGGAAGGGCCTATGACACACACACATGTTGAGGTGTGTGTGTGAAATGGGGAGGGGGGTCCCCCTCGAATTATTTTCCTTTATATGCAAACGGGGTACTGCGAGCCGATTTAATGTTGGGGGGGTTTTCGGGTTTCGTTAGGTGAACGCACCTGAACGGGCCTCCGAACCTATCGGCGACACTAACCTTCATCGAACGATATTGGAAAAAGCCCCCATCATTGTTTGACCCCGTAGGGATTGGAACTCACCCCCCTCGGACGCGAGGGCGATAGGTTTCAGACCTACTCGCACGGCTCAGCGTACATGTGGAAGCCGTGAAGGTGCGCCTCGATGAAGAGGGTGTCCAACTCAGCCATGATGGCCCTTGCCACGGGGTCGTTCACGACCACCGGAAGCGCATCAAGTTGAGCGCATAGTTCGTCGATTCGTTCTGCGATTTGGGTCAGTCGTGTGTCTGCCATGTTCTATCGTAGTGGGTCCCCCTTATTAACACTATCGGTCATAGGAACCTTTATGTACCCCCATCGTATAGTAGGGTTGAGGCGGACCCAATGGGGATGGCTGAGGACGAGGGCACGCGGGGAGACTCCGTCTCCCGTCCGTGACCGGTCCGAGCGACAGGCGCCCGTAGGCACCCGATGCCCATGGGCGCGACTCTCGCCCCCTCAGGGGCCGTCGGTGGCCTCGTGGCCTCAGCAGTCGTAGAAGTGGACGATGGTCATCGTGTGGCCACCCATGCCCGTGTACTGCTCGGTCACGGTGGTGTATGGCACGCCTGCCTCGATGAAGGAGGTGTGGTATCGAACCTGACTGTGTGTGATGCACGAGAACGAGTAGGTCATTGATGGGCTCGGGCTGGTTGGGGCGTCGGTCACTTGGAAGCGGGTCATGGTTTGGGGTAGGTGTACGCCTATATAAGCATGCCGCTCAAGCATTCTGAATCTCACGCATTTCGTCGGCGGCCTCGCGGACCTTGCGAGCGTCCTTGGTGTGCTGGAACTCGTATGCGTCCTCGTAGCAGTTCACGCCGGTGGCGGCGGCCATGATGGCCCGAGCGAACTCGATGGCGTCGGCGTTGCTCATGCTGATGCACGCACCCATGCCGTTGTGCCCGCTCATGGACACACGCACGGTGGTTGAGCGCTTCACGACCACGGAGACAGCCCCGCCAATGGGCATGCTGTTCCAGTCTTTGGAGGTCGTTCCTGTGCAGTTCTCGGTCATCGTTTGTGTGCCCATGTTTAACCGTAGGGGGTCCCCCTATATAAGCCTGCCTCTGAAAGGATTAGGAAAGTATAGTTAAGAAAAGACTATATACCCCCAGCCTTATGTTCAAGTGGATGATGATGACCCGACCCACCCCCACGACAAAAAAAAGTGTGACGGCGAGCCTGTCGGCTCTCATCGGCGGCCCGCCCCTGTTGGGACGGGTCTCGCCTGTGCTGTGCGTGTCTGACCCTGTGGCCGTTCTCACTGGTTGTCGAGGTAGCAAGCGACCCATTCTTCACCGAAGACGGTGGAGGCGTCAAGGTCAGCCCATGAGAGGCGGTTCTCGACTGTGATGCACTCGACCCTAACGCCGTTGGCGTTGGTGTGGCGGTGGATGCTCATAGCGTTGATTTTAACGCCGCTGGTGGTTGGGCCATCGACTCGTGCGGTGACTTTGTTTTCTGAGCGTGTGAGAACTGTTACGAACGCTTTCCCTAATGGAAGGTTAGCAAAGTACACTTCGCCGACCTCAAAGCAGATGAGGTCGGTGGCGGGGCTGTTGTCGGGGGTTGTCTTGTCTGACATGTTTAATCGTAGGAGGTCCCCCTATATAAGCCTGCCTCTGAATGGTTCTGAGCGAGATAAGAGAGTATAGGTGCGGAAAGACTATATACTGACAGCCTTATGTTCAAGTGGATGATGATGCCGCCGCCGGACCAGTCGCCTGAAAACGCGTGACTGCGTTCCATCGCGGAGGCGCCCCCAAGCACCGAGGTGCTCAGGGGTGCGGCTCTCGTCCCCCTCAGGGTCCGTGGTGGCGTCGTGCTCGTGTCCAGCCTCAGTAGAGGCGCAGGGCCGCACGGAGCATGGTGACGATGCGTCGGACTTCGTCGGTCCATGCAAGGCCACAGGTGCCAGTCTTGCGGTGGTATGCAGGGTTGAGCAATGTGTTGTGCTCGTGGAGTTCAATCTCAAGTGCGAATCGCGCAATGGTCCAAAATGGTTGGTCGTCTCCTTGGAGGACCACTCGTGCGAAGTAGTCGGACGAGTTAATCATCTCGTACATGTTTCGTACTGCGGTCGGGCTTGGGGTCAGGGGTGCGTATGGTGTGTCTGCCATGTGTAGTCCTATAGGCCGCCGCCCTATAAAGGTATCGGTGAGCGGAACCTTTATATCCCCCCAGCCGCTACGAGTAACATAGCCGACCCAATGGGGACGGGAGAAGAGAAGGAATAAGCGGAGGTCTGTGCTTGCCTATATGACCGGCAAGACTATATACCCCCCTCTCATAGCAACAACAAAGGCCGGCCAACCTGACCGGCCCACTGGACAAAAAAAGTACCCACCCCCCACCGAGGTGGGGAGCAGGTCGGCTCCGGCCCGCGTGGGGGCCGTGTGTGGTCCCGCCTCACTCTGAGGGGGTCACTGTCACCTTTTGAGAGATGACTTCCTTCGTCGGAACTCCGACTCGCCACGAGCCGCAGTCGACGCAGGAAAGGTCGAGGACCTCAGTCCCGAAAAGGTCCACCTTCACCTCAAGGGTGAATGAGGGACATCCGCATTCACAGGTGACGGTCTTGGTCGGGCTTCGGTCGGTTCCTGTCTTGTCTGACATGTTTAACCGTAGGAGTCCCCCCTATATAACATGACCGGTCAAAGGTTTTGCTCAGTTGTGAGCGGCACGGTGGCCCTCTTCGCTGTACTGCTCGGCTGTGAAGTCGTTCTCGGTGTCTCTGCTTGCACGGATGCACATGGCCATTGAGTATGACCCGAAGGGCATGAAATACTCATTGCCGCCCTCGTTGCTGATGCGGCGGGCTACTGGTGCGTCGTCGCTGTTGCCGTGCGGGTGTTGAATCCATACCGTCTTTGATGTGCGGCGGACAATCTTGACGCTCACGATTGAATGATAATTCGAGGCGAAGCGACCGTAGTATTCACGGCCAACGACGAAGGTTGAGGGGCGGGCTTCGGGGGTCTGAGTGTTTGCGCTCATATCCATGCGTGGGGGTGCGACCTATTAAACATATCGGTCATCGAAACCTTTATAGGGTCCCACCTATAGGACATATTGCGGCGCACCTGATGAGGACGGCCAAGGACGAGGGCACGCGGGGAGACTGAGCATCACTATATGACCGGCAAGACTATATACCGACAGCACAAGGGAGCAACGATGGCCGGCCGACCGGCCGACCCGATTTGATGCAAAGGCAACCCCCGACCTCCGAGGAGGTCAGGGGTGCGACTCTCAACGCCCGTGGGCGAGGAGGCTCAGCAGACCCCCGTAGGGGCCCGCTGAGGGTGTTGGTGGGGGTCAGTGCCCCCGAGGGTGCTCAAGGCCCTCTCAAGCGTCCTGTGGGTACACCTTGATGACTGCGCTGTACGGCTTGACCATCGAGGTTTGAAGGGTTGCTTTCCATGCCTTGAAGTCAGCGTCGGTCTTCTTGCTGGAGACGATGTGGTTTTCAGCGTGGAAGGCTTCAATGGCTTCATCAGAAGCACCCATTTGGCGCATGATGGAGGCGTCAGCGAAAGCACGCATGAACTTGTTCATGGCTGGGTTGTTGGACCCGTGCACGGCAAGCAAGAACGCTTCAAGGTTGAAGCCAAGGGTCGGCTTGACGGTCTCGGACTCAGCGCCGACGGTGAAGGTGCCAACCATGCGCTCAGAGGCACCGGTGAGGTTGTCCACGGTGGTGATGTCGTAGGCGGTTTCGCTGTTCTCGTTCATTCGCACAGCCGTGTCATCAAGTGCAGGCATGTGAGCCTTGCAGAGGCGTGCCATAGGCACGGTCGTGAAGAGAGGGGTCTCTTCAACGACGATGGCGGTTGGGGTTCGGGCTTCGGGGGTCTCAGTCTGGTAGGACATATCCGTTCCTGTGCATGCTCCTATATAGTCTTACCTATATAGAAGTGCGATTCCAGCCAAATTAGGAATGAAACCTGAGGCGCCACGGGTCGAAATCGACCCGATTCAGGCGAGTTCGCAGGTCAGGGGTCGGCGGCCCCTCGGGTCCGCGTGCCACACATGGAGCGCATCCACTGGAAGCACAGCGCTGGGGGTACATAAACCTATCGCCTACATGTTTTGACCGCATCATTTGAGGTAGTCGCATAGGCAAGACTATATACCGTCAGCCCATCGACTATCGAAGGCGGACAATCGCGGGGGCCGGCGGCCCCTCCGCCGGCCTGTCATCAGCGCTCGCATCCACTGGAGGGTCAGCGCTGGGGGTATATAGTCTTTTCGCCTACATGTTTTGGCCGAGGTCGACCCTATCATGACAGGTATCAAAATGATACCACCCCAGACTATCATGATAGGTATCAAAATGATACCAACTATCAACATGATACCACCCCCGATTATTATCGAAAAGCCCGAATAAAATAACTACAGGAAAATCAACAGGTATCGGCTAAAGTATCGGCTAAGACTGAACTATCGGCTAAATGAAAACCATCGGCTAAATCGGAACCATTGGCTAAGTTCAAGTCCGGTACCGTTTTGTGTGATTTCTTACAGGCTCACTGTTCCGTGTCCTCTTCGTCGGTATCGACTTCGATAACCAGTTCATCCAATGTCCTGAGTTCTTCCTGAACGACCTGCCTGAATTGGTCAATCGGGTCGTACCCAATGTTGACCACGACCTGTGGCTTGGCATCTTGTGCTCCGCTCATCTTGTCCATGGCATCCTGTTGCTTGACCAGCCCCTGCACCATGAAAGAAACATTGTTCAGAGCCGATACATTGTCCGCCATGGCATGTGCTTGGTGCACTATGCCCTCGGTTAGGTTCAGCATTCGTTTTCGTCTTGAGTACGACTCCAGCCTCAGCCAATCGGTATCGCTCATTTCAGCCTTGGCGATTGTCATGTGCCTCAAGTCGTCAGCCTCCAACCTCGCAAGTCGCATAAGGCGCTTTCTCCCCTCTTGGGTGAGACGCGTGTCCAAATCGGCTTCCCCGAGTCGCCTCGTTATCTCCGGTGCGGTCATCCCCTGAACCATCATCATCGCAGTCCAACGGATGAGAGCGTCGTCCAAACCTTCGGTTTTTCCTCCACCTCCCCAAGCGTCAATCGCAGTGACCTCAGCCTCAGGCCCGTCCCCCCAATCGTCTTCCCACTCGTCCGGCATATATAATCCCCTTGCCCCTATCATATTAAAGGGTTGCTGTCATTCGTCCTCAGGACAGGCCGGACAAATCAGTCCGTCCTTCGTCCTCAACCAACCGTCAGAGACCAGTGCTTTGGTGCCCATACGAGCCTTCCTTCCGCACACCTCACAGGAGTGTTTGCTGACTACTGGTAGGTCATCGTTGCCGTATCGCTTCATACCTTGGGGTCGTGGCAATCATATATAGGCGTGCTGGTCGTGGCTCGACCATGGTCAAGCGAATGAGGTGGAGGAAGTCCATCTCACTACTACCTGAGAACGAGTGGTTCACAGCCGCGTACGGGTGCGATGTGATGAGTATCAAGGTCGAGGTCAAAGCGTCTGCTTTAGCACGCATCCTGACAGCCGCATCACACCATCGGAACGGTGTCATGGTACGCAAGAATACTGGCGACGCGGCAGAGTACCGCATCGTCAACATGGGGCTGTTGATGGGCTTCGCCAATCAAGCCTGATTCGCAAGAACGCGTTCAAGAATCTCAGCCTTAACGCCGTCTGAATCGACGCCCAAGGTCTCAGCCAGTGCGACCAGTTCAGCCTTCTTCATCTTCTTGATTTCAGCCAGTGTGTAGTCGTGCAGTGGGCTCAATTGCTCCTTGACTTCCTCTGCCACCGCGACGATTTGCTGGCCAATGTCGACCATCTCGTCAATCGAGAGTTCACCGTCTGCCAAGGCCTCGTCTAACTGAGGCTTGATTTTCTTGTATTGCGAGTAGAGGTACAAACCGGCGCCGCCGATGATACCGATGCCAATCAGTAGGATTTCTGTGTCCATGCCCAATGGGTGGGCCCCCTCCTATATGTACTCAGCGGCGTTGCACGGCTTCGCCAAGCCACGAGAACAACAACGAAGGAATGCAAATGAGAAGGAGTACAAGCATGACGGCGTACCACTCCAATGCCTGAATGCGGGTCAGTACGGTAGCCCCCATTCGATGGCGTCACGCACCAAGCAGTGTACGCACCAAACGGTCTTGTTCTCACGCCCGTGGGCATGTCGGCAATCCTCGGTAGTGCACTTGTTTTCTCTCACAGCCGACCGTTGCATGTGGGGGTTTATCACGGTGCTTCTCGGGCCTCTCACATGAATAATCCAAGTGCTTGAAGTCCAGCCAAAATCTCATCCAACCTTTGAGCAAGCACCATTTCGTTCGGTGATGCAGGTTGGGCGAGCGCAGGCGTAACAGGTTGCATTGGTGCACCTCCGCCATCGTTAATTGCACTTGTTGGGGCGGCTCCTAAGAAGCCGATTTGTTTCGCTCCCGTTGGGCTATTGTTGGCTCGTTGTAGGACAAGCAATTGGTCATTATACGAAACCAATTCGTTGGTTAAAGCACCAAAGGCTATGTCGAATTGCCCTCCATCACGCTGACCAACATGCCAAAGAGGACTGTCAAATGTTGCTCCATCAATCGGATTTGAGTTATCATTTTGAATATGAAGATGCCCGAACTCATTCACCCGAAAGTTGCCTTGGTCCCCTTGGATTCGCATAGGAAAATCACCCACCCCATCAACATGAAGCGTGTGTTGCGGCGCATTTGTTCCAACGCCAAGACGGTTGTTTGCGTTGTCGTAGTGCAGGTTTGCATCGTCGCTGGCGAAAGCCGCACCGTCGCTGAATTGGATAGCACCAGCCACACCCGATGGCGTTCCTCCACCACCAGCAGGCAAGTCCACCCACGAAAGCGTTCCAGCCCCGTCCGTTTGTAGGATTTGGTTAGCCGCCCCGTCAGCGTTTGGTGTGCTTCCCGAAGCACCGACAGGGAAGGTTAAGACTTCACGCATCGCACCCCACACACTGTCCTCTCCGCTTCTGAAATAGAGCGGCTCGGTATCAACCGCCGAGGTTCCCTCGCTGGTCGCAGACGAGAGCAATTGCCACGCTCGATATGAACCACCCCAACCCTTGAGGGTCATACCGCCCGACCAATACGCGCTTGGCGTGTAGGCTCTAAGGGCGGAGGTGAAGTCAAACCGAACCTGCTTATCACCCACCGAATCGGGCAACAGTTCGCCTTCGTAGCGAGAGTCCCGCACCTTCAATTCGTTGACTCCACCCTCAACATTGGGGTTTCCGTTTGAGTCGGCGGTTATTACGCCGTCGCCCCGAATCCACTCCTTGACATCCGTGAAGGTGATTTTCCTATTGGTCCCGTTAGCCCCGTCGTCCAAGAGGAGGAGGTCAGCATCAGCAATCTGTGTGTTTGCCGTGAGCGCTGAAATGTCAATCGTACTACCGGATGGGCCTTGTGGTCCAGCGGGACCTTGCGCCCCGTCTGCACCATCAGCCCCGTCTGCACCCGCTGGTCCTTGAGGACCTGCTGGTCCCTGTGCACCTGCCGCACCATCGGAGCCGTCTGCTCCATCAGCACCTGCTGGTCCGGCTGGACCCTGTGGACCCGCTGGACCGGCTGGGCCTTCGGGACCCTCTTCACCTTGTGCCCCTGCTGGACCTTGGGGACCGGCTGGGCCTTCAAAACCCTCTTCGCCTTGGGGACCGGCTGGACCGGCTGGACCCTGTGCACCTGCGGCGCCGTCTGACCCGTCAGCACCTGCTGGACCCTGTGGTCCTGCTGGTCCTGTTCCTCCGTCACTACCGTCCGCTCCGGCTGGACCCTGAGGACCTTGAGCACCGTCACTGCCATCGCCGCCCGCTGGACCTGCTGGTCCTTGTGCGCCGGCTGGTCCCTGAGGACCCGCTGGTCCTTCCTCACCTGCTGGTCCGGCTGAGCCCACTGGGCCTTGTGCCCCTGCGGGGCCTGTAGCACCCGTAGAACCGTCTGTTCCGTCTGTTCCGTCCGTACCCGCAGGTCCGGTCGTTCCTTGCGCTCCTTGGGGCCCTGCTGGGCCTTCTGAGCCATCGGACCCTGCTGGGCCTGCTGGACCTGTCGCTCCCGCTGGGCCTGTAGAACCTGCTGGACCTGCCGCTCCTGTGGCACCCGTAGCACCGGTGTTGCCAGTCGCTCCCCTTGGGCCTGTTGTGGCCTGCACTACCGTGTCAGTGGTCTTGGTAGCGGTTAGACCGTTGACCTTGGCAAGATAGAGCAATTGAGAGTAGTTCATCGAATTGTTGAACGAGACTCCGTTGGATGTCAGCAGAGCCCTAAGTTGGTCGGGTGTCATTCTTCTCTGACCTCCCATACATCGAACTTCATCTGCTTGCCTCGGAAGTGCATGAGGGGCTCGTTGAGGTCCAGTGTGGGTGGGTTGGTGGTGCCTAAGAGAGCGTCAAGGTATCGAGCAGAATCACCCATGGGGATGTCGAGCGTCCACTCGTGGTCAGGGTCCTTGACCTCCACGGTCCACTCGCCGTCAGAATGTTCGACCAGTTCCACGACTTTGTTGAAGTCGCGCCACAGGTTGTGACGGAACACGCTCGTTATGCTGTCTGCGGTGTCCCCTACGGTACAAGGTTCGGTCCAAGCAATCATAACCACTCATCCCCCAAGAACGGCCTTGTAGAGGCCTCCTCTGACCATTCTACCATTGGGGTGTCAGGAGATATGGCCACGGGCACTTCGTCCCGTCCCTTGAGATGATGAAGCAGAGACTCGATGAGGTCGAGCGGATTGTAGTCACAGCCCTTGGTCACTTGGATTTTGCCGTGACCATCGAAGTCACGGAAGGTGAAGGTCCACTGGCCTGAGCCACCGGTGCTGACGCGAACGACTGGCTCACGCTGGTCCTCCAAAAATCCGTACAGTTCTGCTGACGATTCGCCTCCGACTTTCCAGTGAATGTCATCCATGGAGTCGTCCTCTTCGCGGTGCATGGGGTTTGCTTTGGCGAGGTGGTTCTTGAGCGTTCATGCGACCCGCTCGATTGGCATGACGGTCTGCCAGCCGTCGTCGGCTGACTGTGAAAGTGGTGCTCCGTCCTTGCGGAAGGTGATGTTGATTGGCTCAGCCTTCTTGTCGGCCGCTACAGCCCAAGCAGTCTTGAGGGCAGTCTTGAGCGAGCCAGTGTGCGAGAGTTCTATCGTTTCATCTTGGAATGCTATCGTGACTAAATACAGTGCCATGTCCCTGTTAGGACCCACACCTATATCAAATAATACGGTGCTCAACCGGCTTGCGGCCTTCATGGGTTTTCGAGTTCTGTATGATGGCATCCCACTGACCCGAGCCGCTCCACGCCTTCCAGCGCTCCAGCGCCTTGATGCGGTTGGCTTCGCTTCGCGCCTTGCCACTCAGAGTTGTGCCCTTGACGACGCCTGTTGGTTCACGGGTGCCGTTGATGCGGTGAGTTATGTCACGACGCCATACGATGGTCTCAGCGGCACGCTTTGGGTTGAGGCTACCGATAGCCATGTGAGCGTCAGGGTTAGCCTCTGCGATAGCCCACTCGCCGTCAGCGTACTGCTTGCGATGTGCGGCCAGTGCGCACCAGTGGTCGTCAGGGATGTGGAACAGTGTCACGCCCCAATCAGTCGGGCACTCTCGCACCTTGCCGATGAAGGTCTCCATGACCAGTGAGTCGTCTTCGGACATGGGCAGTCCAGCCTCCGCTGATGTGCACTCGTCCAGCGACGCCAGCGCCATGGCCGCGTCGACCACATGAGCCAGTGAGGTCGCCACATGGATGCTGTGTCCGGTCCACTCGACAGGTTGCCACGCATCATCGAGCATGAGCCCGTAGCGTATCGTGAATGTCTCGTCGCCGTTGTTGAATCCTTGGATGTATGAGTCTTTCATTCCTCTTCCTCATTGCTTGGGGGCGCTTGCTGATATAAGGTCGTTTTCCTCAACCCCATCTGCGTGAGTCCAGCCGCTTCCGCCATCTGACGGTGGAGCAGTGTGGCTTCTTGTCCGAGACTGATGAGTACACCGGCCCGCTCAAGAGCGCCGAGTCTCGCACCGACTTCTCGCACGGATGGCGTGCGTGAGCCCGTGAATGTCATGAGCAGGTCGCTTGCCGTGAACGGCTCGCCCTTCATATTGCTGATGGCCTCATCGACCAATTTGTTTCGTCGGATGCCTTTGCTGTTTCCTCTTGCCATCATTCATCCTCTCCTCGTTCTGCTTGTAGCACAATGGAGTGAGCATTTTCGACTCCATTAGCCATCATTACAAGCGCATCTGTTCTGATGTCTTGTAGGACTTTACGCAACCGCTTGACTTCCTCAAGGAGTAGTGGTGCGTCTGCGATGAGTTGTGCATCGGCCTCAGCGTATTTATTTTCAACTTCGACTTCTGCTACTACGCAGTTGGAAGACTCAATCACTATTGCACTTGTGTCATCACCAACTTTGTGAATATCAATAGTCCACGGTCCTCTTGTATGTCCTTCGTATTTGTCTGTGTCAATCATTCAATCATCTCCTTCAATCGCTTGACTTCTGCGAGCAGGTCAAGGGCGGCTACTTGTAAGACTTCATAGAGGTGGTCATCATGTTGTAGCCATTCTTCAATCTTGTCTGTGTCAATGCCATTTGTGTCGGTCATATTAGGTCCTATGAGCCACACCTATATAGTCATACCGCATGAAGTATCTCGTGAATCCGCTCAGCGGTCTTCTGCCCGATGCCTTCGATGGCCGTCAGGTCCTCCACCGTTGCCATGCACAGCACAGCCATAGATGGGAACGCCTCGACGATTTTGCGACGGGTCTTGATGCCGACCTTGGGGAATGATTCGATGATGGCGTTGCGATACTCAGACGCCTTGGGTGAGCGTGGGCGTGGGACATACAGCCTGCTGGTGTCGTCGTCAATCTTGTCCATTATCTTCCGCATGATGACAGCGGCGTCCCACTTGTCATCAACGAACAGTGGCGTGTACCCAACGGCACACAGCGCCGCTATGAAGCCAGTCAGGACCTGCTCTGAGACCCCTCGCTCCTCGACCTCGTGCTTGATGTTCTCGTAGGACTTAGTGACCACGAGGAAGGAGTGCTCGGCCTCCTCTCGCATGGCCCCCAATTGACGGAGCCAGCGGTCGTCGAACAGGCTGTCCATGAAGTCGTCCTCCTTCCGCTCGATGCTGGTGGTACCACCGCTCATGTCGCCCTCGCCGGTCTTGAGATGTGCTACCTCAAAGCCGAGTGTAGAAAAATAACCTATCATGATAGGGTGCTCTCGGTGGTCGATTCGCCTGTGCCGCCCCAGCATCTCAATCAGGATGGACTCGCTGACGCTGGTGCGCTGTGGGTGCTCGTCGCCCATCACCCTCAATAGGCCTAACTTGTTGCCAAGTGTGCCCTTCTCGATAACCTTCTCGACTTCCGCTGGGTCGTCCTTCACTATGTCCATGCGCTTGATTCTCATTTCTTGTTCCACTTCCGTTTGATGATGCGTTTAGGCGGGGCGTCTCCCATGTCCACGAAGCGTGGGCACACGGCTCCAACACAACAGCCTTTGGCCTTGAGCGTGGAGCAGTTAGGGAAGGAGACGAAGCGAGGGTCATCGAAGAGCGTGCGCATCTGATACTGGCGATGCTCGGTGTTGTGTAGGTCGACATAACCCATCTGCGTTCCGAGTTCAACCCACACCTGCTCAAAGTCCATCATGTCCATCTGCATGGTCTTGGCGTACAGTGCGCTGTAGACCCTGCTGGAGTGGCTTGGATTGCGTCGCTTGAGTTCGTTGACAACTCCCATGCACCGGTTCTCTAACGAGGCTACAAACGCCTGTGTTTCACCTCCGGCGTCCGTGAACCCGAAGTCGGATGAGATGACTGGTCGGATTTCCGTTTCCGGCTTATGCAATTTGACATCCAGTAGTTGGATGAGTTCCGGCAACGAGAGCCGTTGGCCCTTGACCTCAGGCATGTGGTATCGTGGGCGATAGGACAGGCCCTCGATGTCGTTATGCGACATCGTGTTCAATTGCTCGGCTGAGACTGGCATGGCGTGTCGACCGGACTTGTCGCCGTGTCGGTTGATGTGAGGAGTGAATGGGAATCGGCACAGCCGCTTGGGGTCGCCAGTCGTCTGCTCGTCCAGCGTGTTCAGACCCAGCGACTTCTTGAGGTGAGTCTGCGTTTGGTTGACCAGCGTTTTCAGGGCCTCAGCACTGCCGTCACGGTGCTCAAAGCGGAACCGGTGGGGTTTGTGTACGATGAAGACATGGTAGCCCTTAGAGCCACTGTATTGGACCCAATGGGCCACATCAATCTCGGTCAGGTACTGCGACAGCCGCTGGGCATCAGCGAAGGAGTTCTCAGGCTTGGTCTCGTGGTCGAAGTCGAAGAAGGTCAGGCCGTAGATGATGGAGTGCGGGCTCTGCTTGCCGTTGTCGAATGCGAGGTTGTCGTAGCCAGCCGTGCTGATGAAGCACGACGATTCGCCCCACCAGTCCCTGTAGGACTTGAAGGCTTGCTCTGAGGCGTAGATGAAGTGCTGGCGTGGATTGCCGATGGCTCTCGGCCAGTGATTGAACCCGAGATTCTCGGTGAGTTCATCCACCTGCTCAAGGCTCAGCATGACCCCAAAGGGTCGCCCCACCTATTTAATCCCAATAAATGTGGTTGGCATTTGTGACGCCGTACTGGACCTTGAGTGTGTATTGAGCGCTCTCAGAACTCGCTTTCATGTCCGCCATCGTCATCACATCGTATGCGTCAAAGGACTCTGCCAAGTGGTAGTCGATGATTATGTTCTGCAATGTTTCGATTTGGGTTCGGGTTGCTTGGTCCATGGTTAAGGGTAGTGGCCACCCCTATATAAGTCTGCCCCTCAATAGTTCAATGAGACTCGCCATTCGTTGTTGTCCCAATCCTCGATGAGAGGGAAGCCAAGGGTCTCTGCGAATCGTGAACGGTGTCCCCAGTAACTCTTGTCGCTGAGGTGGTTCAGGTCGCCGTTGATGCTCAAGAGGTCGTGAACGAGTCCACCGGTCCATTGAACACGGACGGTAGTTCCATCGGAACTAATGTTGAGGTGTGCTCGCTGGGTATCGTCGTCTGTCAGGTCGTACTCGTTTCGGAGTGCAATCAGTACATCGCTCGGGCTCGGTAGGGTTCGGGTGTTGTCCGCCATGGTTCAGAGTAGTGGCCACCCCTATATAAGTGTGCTGGTCAAAGCAATTCGATTGGGATTGAATCAATCTCCCTACGCAGTGCACGGACTTGGTGAATTAAAAAGCCCACTGAGAGCCACCACATGACTTCTGCCGCTACCAGCCACGGTACCCATTCAAGCACCGAGTCCAGCCTCTCTGACCAGCGTTGCAGTGTACGGCGTTCGGTCAACCTCGCCACCTTGTCGATTGTAGTCGAAAGCGACCAGTCGGCCGGTGAATGTCTTGCTGTCAGCCGTTCCCACGAAGTTCACTGCTTGGTACTCGAACTCGACGAGCGCTCCACTGAGCATCAGTTCTTCCATGAACGCTATGTCCGTGTCCTGTGTGCCCTTGAGGAACATGCCAGTCAGCGTGAACTCATCGCCTCTCTGCCCAGTGTCCGTTATCTCAGGGTACACGGCGTCCAGCACGGGCGTGCG
>Ga0233432_10000583_pt1 | contig 34990 bp, 29 predicted proteins | sample SI_122_August201_6_FD_179870 | JGI IMG/M metagenome (GOLD analysis project Ga0233432, IMG submission 179870) | Seawater microbial communities from Saanich Inlet, British Columbia, Canada - SI_122_August2016_10_MG | ecosystem: Environmental > Aquatic > Marine > Inlet | place: Canada: British... | reverse complement strand
TCTTTGTTTGTAGTAATCTCATTAATTTCTGAAGTATTGCCACAATTAGAACTAAATATATTCCAACTATCAATACAATCATTACTTACAGTCCAATTCATCATAGACCATCCAGGATTATCAACATCTACACAGAATAAATTATAATTTCCAGTAATATCAATATCCCAAAAGGTTGTTCCTATATTTTGATTGTTATTGTTTCTGATATCTAATGAAGTTAACTGATTATCAAAACACCAGATTTTTTGTAAAAAATAATTTCCACTTAGATCTAATGATGTCAGATCATTTCTTTGGCAAAAGAACAATTCCAAGAAAATATTTGCACTAACATCTATTGAGGTAAGATCATTATTATCAATTATTAGATCTTTTATTGCTGTATTATTAGTTACATTTAAGTTAGATATCTGATTATCATCACACCACAAAGATTCTAAAAGAGCATTAACAGTAACATCTAAATTTGATAGTAAATTATCATTACAATATAATGCTATTAAATTTGGATTATTACTTATATCTAAAAATGTAATCTGATTATTCTTACAGTCAAAAACAGCTAAATTAGAATTTGTACTAACATCTACTGAGCTAAACAAATTAAAAGGAATAGTTAAATTTACTAGATTTGGATTATTACTTACATCTAAAGTAGGAATTTGATTATGTCCTGCAAATAAAAAAACAAGAAGTGGATTAGAAGTTACATCTAATGTTGACAGATTGTTATAGCTACATTGCAGGCTTTTGAGATTAATATTTGCATTTACATCAATTACTGAAAGTTGGTTAGCATCACAATTTAATTTCTCAAGATTTATGTTATTGCTAATATCTATAGTGCTTAATTGATTGTCTTGGCAATACAGTTCAATTAATGCTGAAAAATCTTCTATTCCTGATAAATCAAAAATACTTGTGCTACTTAAATCAATAGTTGTTAAAGTATTAATATTTGAAGTTTGAACAGAATCATCTAACACATTGTCATATCCTAAATTAATTATTGCTTGTTCAAAATTATCATCAGGAACATAGGTTTGCTGTCCAAAACCAATCAAAGGAAAGCATAGTAATATGAGGAGTAATTTTTTCATTTTTAATCTATTGTTTAATTAATCCCTTATTAATATTTTTAACTAGAGAAGGACCTTCATATATAAATCCTGTATATATCTGAATTAGATCTGCACCAGCATTTAATTTTTCTATAGCATCACTAGCAGATGAAATCCCTCCTACTCCAATAATAGAAAATGACTTATTAGACTTTTCAGATAAGTATTTGATTACTTCTGTTGACCTATCTTTCAAAGGTTTTCCACTTAAGCCACCATTACCAATATTTTTCACTTCTACTTTAGGAGTGTTAAGATCATCTCTATTTATTGTTGTATTTGTGGCTACAACGCCTTCTAAGCCAGTTTCATCAATTATTTGTATTATGTCGTCTAATTGAGAATTTGTTAAATCTGGAGCAATTTTTAAAAGAATGGGTTTTGGGTTGGATTTATCTCTATTTATTTCTTGTAATCTTTTTAAAAGTTTTGTTAACGGCTCTTTGTCCTGAAGCTCTCTTAGTCCAGGAGTATTTGGAGAGCTGACATTAACAACAAAATAATCTACATAATTAAATAATTTCTCAAAGCATATCTCATAATCGTTTATAGCCTTGTCATTTGGGGTTAACTTATTCTTTCCTATGTTACCACCGATAATAATATTTGATTTCTTCCTTCTTAATCTTGAAACAACCGCTTCAACACCATCATTATTGAAGCCCATTCTATTTATAACAGCATTGTCTTTCTTAAGTCTAAATAGCCTGGGTTTAGGATTTCCAGATTGTGCAAGAGGAGTAACAGTTCCTATTTCTACAAAACCAAAACCAAAAGTATCTAATCCATCAAAAATCTCTGCATCTTTATCAAAACCTGCGGCTAATCCAACAGGGTTATCAAAATTTAAACCAAATACAGTTTTTTCTAATGATTTATTTTTAACAATAAATAAATGTTTCCAAAACGATAATGATGAGGGTATTGAAAATAATAATTTAAGAAAAACAAAACTAATTTTATGGATTTTTTCAGGATCAAATAAAAATAAAAAATACCTTAAAAACTTGTAACTAAGAATGTAAAATAAAAGTAAAACTAAAGAAAGAAGTAATAATATTATAATTATATCATTAGATGCTTCCAAAACTAGAACTAGCATTTTTATTTTTTTATCAAAAATACAAGAATGAAATTAATTAACTAACTCTTCATATGATGAATCTTCGTAAAAAATAACTACTTTATTAACACTCTTTTTAATATTATCTGTTTTAACGTTAATGGAACCAAATCCAGTTATTAGCCAGTTTATATTAAGATCAGGATAAATAGCAAGAATTTTTTCTAATACATCAATACTTGGTTTATTTCTTCCAGAAATAATATGTGATACTGTGGATCTATTTAAATTAACCAATTTTGAAAATGAATTAGCATTTAAATTTACAGAATCAAGCCATATTTTAAATCTTTTATTCATTAAACTAATGTTTTCATTTGTAAACAACAATATTAATAAATCATCTTATAAAATATATATAAAATTAGTATTATTTTTATAATTAACATTTAAATAGCTTTATATAAATATCATATATATTTGAATATCAATCTTTTATATAATTATTATTCTTTTTTGATTTATTTATTTAAATAAATTAAAATAATTAATAATAAATGTTTATTTAAAATAACAATACTTACAAATATTTAATTTTAGGTATTCCTAAAAAAAAAATTAAATAACCTTAAATTAATATTATATTTGCATAATGATTACACGTTCTGAAGAAAATTACTTAAAAGCCATTTTTTCTGTTCACATGCAGACTAAAAAAAATGTTTCTACAAATGATATAGCAAATTTACTTGACACCTCACCTGCCTCAGTTACTGAAATGATAAAAAAACTTCAAGAGAAAAAATTGGTTATATATGAAAAATACAATGGTGTAAGGCTTAGTAGTAAAGGCGAAGACAATGCAATTAAAACCATAAGAAAACATAGATTATGGGAAACTTTTTTGGTTAACAAACTTGATTTTAGCTGGAGTGAAGTTCATGATGTTGCTGAACAACTTGAACATATTAAATCAAATAAATTAACTGATAAGTTAGATCATTTTTTAAACTATCCAAAATTTGATCCTCATGGTGACCCTATACCCACAAAAAATGGAGTTTTTAATTTTCAAGAAAGAATTTCAATTTTTGAAATGGATATTAATGAAGAAGGCATAATTATGGGAGTATCATTAGACAATAAAGATTTTCTTGATCACTTAACAAAATTAAAAATCAGTATTGGAACTAGAGTAAGAGTATTAGAGCAAATTAAATTTGATCAATCAATGAAAATTACATACGATTCTAGAACAGAGCATATAAGTAAAGAAATAGCAGAAAATATATTAATTAAAATTAATTAAAATGGAAGAATTAGAATTATATAAATGGTTTATTCAACAATCACCAATTATTCAAGCATTAATAGGTGGATTATTTACTTGGATTCTAACTGCTATTGGTGCCAGTCTAGTTTTCTTTTTTAAGTCTAGCAATAGAAAAGTTTTAGACATGTGTCTTGGATTTACTGGAGGTGTAATGATTGCTGCAAGTTTTTGGTCTCTTCTATCTCCAGCAATTGCAACTGTTGAAAAACAACAAGAATTAGGGATTACATCTCTGCCTATCTGGTTTGCACCAGCTGTAGGATTTTTATTGGGAGCATTATTTCTTTATTACCTAGACAAAAAGATACCACACTTACATTTATTTGAATCAGTAGAAAATGCTGAAGGACCAAAAACTGATTTGAAAAAGACAGAATTACTTGTTCTAGCAATTGCATTACATAATATACCTGAAGGATTAGCTGTTGGAGTAGCCTTTGGCGCTCTTGCTTCTGGGATGGACATTGGCATGGAAATGGGCGGTGCAATTGCTCTGGCAATAGGAATGGGTTTACAGAATGCACCAGAGGGATTTGCAGTTTCTATGCCACTAAGAAGACAAGGACTTTCAAAATTTAAATCTTGGCAGTGGGGTCAGCTATCGGCGATTGTAGAGCCAATATTTGCAGTTATTGGAGCTGCTATAGTAATTTCTGTATATCCAATACTTCCTTATGCACTTTCTTTTGCTGCTGGTGCAATGATTTTTATTGTAATTGAAGAAGTAATACCAGAGAGTCAGAGAGGTGGCAATGTTGATCTTGCAAGTATTGGCTTAATTTTAGGCTTTATTGTCATGATGATACTAGATGTTTCTCTAGGATAAAATCTTTTTACAAAAGCGTATATTTGTACTATGAGTAGTAATGGTATAAATATTAAGAATCGTAAAGCGTCTTTTTCATATCAACTTATCGATAAGTTTGTTGCTGGTATTGTTCTTGTTGGAACTGAAATAAAATCAATTCGTAACAACCAAGCTCATATTTCTGATGCTTATTGTCTATTTATTGATAATGAATTATGGGTTAGAAATCTTCACATTGATGAATATTCTAATAACGGTCATCAGAACCATGAACCCAAAAGAGTTAGAAAATTACTTTTAAATAGAATTGAATTAAATAAAATTGACTCAAAAATTAAAGAGAAAGGAATGTCACTTATACCACTAAGACTTTTTTCTAATGAAAAAGGGAAAATTAAACTAGAAATCTCTCTTGCTAAAGGAAAAAAAACATTTGACAAAAGAGAAAGTATCAAAGAAAAAGATATTAAAAGAGATATTGATAGACTAAAGAAAATTAAATGAAATACTTTTTAATTACCATATTATCCTTTTGCATCTTTTTTTCTTGTACTGAAGAGGAAGTAATGAATTCAAACGTTAAATTAGAATTCTCAGCAGACACAATAACATTTGATACTGTTTTTGCCTCTGTAGGAAGTATTACGAAAACACTTACAATCTATAACAATAATAATTTTGATGTATCATCAAACATCAAACTCAAAGGCCTCTCTTCTGCAAATTTTAGAATGAATATTGATGGAACTCCGGGAAATACTCAAAACAATATTCTTATACCAAAGAACGATAGTATTTTCATTTTTATTGAAGTAACGATTAACCCATCTTTAAATACAACTCCTTACATATTATCTGACTCTCTAATTTTTGAAAGCGGAAATTCAACTCAATCAGTCATGCTTGTAGCATGGGGACAAGATGCTGTTTTTCACACTCCCAACACTTTTGGAGAAATTATTGATGGTCTTGATACTACAAAAATTTATTATCATCAAATTGCATCAAACCAAACATGGACAAATAGTAAACCACATGTTATTTATGGCTATGTAATTGTAGAACCAAATGCTCAACTTAATATTGACGCTGGAACAAATATTTATTTTCATCAGAATTCCGGAATATTAGTTGGAAACCCTTTCTCTAATCAAACTGGAGGAACATTAAAAGTTAATGGAACATATGGAAATGAAGTCACTTTTCAGGGAGATAGATTAGATTCTTGGTATACTAATCTTCCTGGTCAATGGGATAGAATACGTTTTATTCCTGGAAGTTTTGATAACGAAATTAATTACGCAATAATTAAGAACGGGACTACTGGCATTCATGCAGATACAGTTGCAAATAACAACCCAACAGTAAAGATAAATAATACCATAATATCAAACATGTCTTCAATTGGAATATTAGGACAAGGAGCTAAAATTGAAGCTAACAACACTATCATTAGCGAATGTGGTCAGTATACAGTTGCTTGCTATATTGGCGGAGAGTACTCTTTTAATCATTGTACATTTGCGAATTACTGGAACTACTCTATCAGAAATACACCTTCAATACTTCTCAATAATTTTTATGTTGATGCCTTTGATAATATTCAAATCAGAGATTTGAATAATGTATCTTTTGAAAATTGTATTATTTATGGGTCACTTAGTACAGAAATAAGTTTTCAAGAAGAAGAATCTGGAAGTTTTAATTATAGCTTTAATCACTCATTAATTAAAATTGATCCTAATTTCAACACCAACACTTCTAGCTTTAATAATATTATAAAAAACACAGACCCTCTATTTGTTGATCATCTTAATAATGATTTTAAACTCTCTAATTCATCACCAGCAATATATACAGGTAATTATCAGCTAACTCTGGACAACAATCTTCTTTTGGATATTGAAGAAAAAACAAGAAATAACCCGCCTAGCATGGGAGCATTTGAATTTGAAGATTAGATTGACAACAAAAATTCAATTGTATCTTTCTGATCAGCATAGTCCGTTAGTTTAGGAAATTGAGAATGTCCAAAAGGAATATCTTTATTAGAGACTATACATTGAAAAAGATTTCTGTTTGACTTGATGTAATTATTTAAATCTACCCTGGAATTGTAATATTCATAAAATATTGTTGCTACTGGAGATTGAATTGATTGATCTTCCTTAAAAATCACAAAACCATTATCTAATAACTTTTCCTTATTCATTAAATAAATTGTTTTATTGTAATCATAATTATTAGCATATTTTATATGATTAATAATAGGGTTATATTTAAAGAAAGATTTAAATAATTTATTTAAATCATAATCAACAGGAACATATATTTTTGATACACTTCTACAACCTAATCCAAAATATGAAAAAACATCATCAGCTAAAGATTCTAGCTGACTCTCAGTTTCAGAACCATCTAATATAGCTACTGACCTTCTATTCTTCCTTATAATTGATTTCAAGCCTTTAAAATAGTAATCAAAGTATTTTGACGAGTTATCAGAGCCTGTAGCAATTACAGCATCTACATTTAAATCTATAATATTATCAACTACATTAATAAATTCACTTATTCTAGGATCAATAGAAATCATTAGTTCAATTAAAATTCTTGGAAGAATATTATCTTTGGATGAAAGCTTGACAACAGCAACATTTCCAGAAATTAAAACAGATAAAAGATCATGAAAACCAACTAATGGTAGATTTCCAGCCATAATAATAAAAACCTTCTTTTTATTCAAAATAGGTTTAAAATCATATTTTGATGTCCAATCTATTAAGGTTTCCTCAGTTAACATTTTACTAATAGAAGATAAAGACAGTGAAATATTTTCTTCAGAAAACCAAGGATTAGAAGTTTTTATTAGATGAAAACTAGTATTTATACTTGGATTATCTTTATCCGAAATAAGGTTTCCCAAAGAAGAAAACAAAGAGATCCTTTCTTTTAAATTCATAAAAACTTTATTTTTACAAAACTATACATTACAAAGTATTTTTACCAAAAATGAAAAGGATATTACTCATAATTTTTTGTTTTTCAATTACAACAAATCTAACATCACAAAATGTTAGCTTCAGTCTCATCAAAGAGTATGAAGACACTTTAAAAGTAATTGCTGAAAAAATTATGTTTTCCAAAATAGAATCAGAGAGAATAGAAGCAAACAAAGGCTTTATACCAATATTAAAAGAAGTTCTTACTTATAATAAGTCCTTTAAATATCCATTTGATTCTCTACCAACAATCTCTATTTTATCACCAAGTGATAATAGTTTTAGAATCTTTAACTGGATTTTAAGAAAAGATAATGGAACCTATGATTATTTCTGCATAATTCATCAGAAAAAAAAGAAGAAATATGAAATAATTGAACTAAAAGATAACTCTGAAAATATTAGAAACTCTGATTTTGAAGATTTAGATAGCAAAAATTGGTATGGAGCACTTTATTACAATATTATTTATATTAAGAAGTCTGGAAGAAAGTTTTATACTCTGCTAGGATGGGATGGAAACGATGGGAGAAGCACAAAAAAAATAATTGAACCAATGTATTTTTCTGGTAAAAATAAAGTGAAGTTTGGACTACCTATTTTTAAACTTAAGGATAAATCTAAAAAAAGAAGAATTATTCTTGAATGTGATTCAAAATCATCATTTAGTTTAAAGTATAATGAGGATGATAATAGAATTATTTTTGACCAACTAGTCCCTATTAAAAAAGAACTTGAGGGAATGCATGAATATTACATCCCAGAAGGTACTTACAATGCGTTTAACTATCTTAACGGAAAATGGATTTTAAAAGAAGATATCGATGCTAGAAACAGGCAAATAAGAAGCAAGTCAAATAAACCTCCAAAAATGGGTCTTATTAAATAATGAGTTTAAAAAGGTTTAGCTCTAAAATAGAAATAGGCTGTGATGAAGCTGGTAGAGGATCTTTATCTGGTCCAGTTGTAGCATCTGCTGTTATCTTACCAAAAAACTTCAAAAACTCAGATCTAGATGATTCAAAAAAATTATCATTAAAAAAAAGAGAAGAATTAAGTAAAATTATTTTAGAAAACGCTATATCTTGTGAAATAGGAATAGTTGATGAAAAAAAAATTGATGAAATCAATATTTTAAATGCCTCTATTCTTGCCATGCATAAAGCTTTAAAAAAAACACAAAACACCTTTGAAGTAATTTTAGTTGATGGTCCTCACTTTAAAAGTTATAAAAACCATTCACATAATTGTATAATTAGAGGTGACAGCAAGTATTTAGCTATTGCTGCTGCATCAATTATTGCAAAAACTTACAGAGATAAGTTTATGAGAAAAATTCATGATGAATTTCCAAATTACAAATGGTTTAAAAACAAGGGATACCCTACAAAAGAACATAGATTAGCAATAAAGAGTTTTGGAGTTTCAAAATACCATAGAAAAAGTTTTAAACTTATTGATAATCAAACATCATTAATGATTTAAATATTTAATTTTGATAACATTTATTATAAAAAATAAGAATGAAATTTATTAGAGTTTTAACTCCTCTCCTTTTAGTTGGTATAATTATTATAATTAGCTACAACACTTACAACAAAGCTAAAGTAAACTCTAACAACCCTATTTCTGTTATACCAAAACATTCATCTGTAATATTAAAATTTAATGATCCTAATAAAATATTTAGATTGTTTAATGAAAAAATAATTTGGAATAAATTAAGCACAGTATTTAATGCTGAAAATTTAAATACTCATTTAAAAAAAATTAATAATTTCTATGATAACTTGAATTTTATTGATGATAAAAGCATTTACATAACACTATTAAAAGATGGAGTGTCCTCAAGTGGTTTTCTTATAAGTTCTGAATTAGATGAACTGTCTTTTAATAAAATTACCGAAAAATTTAGCAACAATTTAATAAACTCAGAATATGATAACACTTCAATCTTTCAAATAAAGAATGACAGCTTAAATATTTATTTTTCATCTATTAATAAAATTGCATGCTTTAGTTCTAGTAAAACTATTTTAGAAGATGCTATAAAGTCAGCAAAAAGCGAATTTAATTTTGTTAATGACAGTAAATTCACAAATATCTATAATACATTAAACCAATCTAGTGATATTAATATAATTTATAATCTCAACAACTTAATTAGTATTCAACCAAAACTCGAGAATAGTAACATTTTTATACTTAATAGACTAAACAATTGGGTAGCTGCTGATTTGAAAATAAAAGACAATAAAATTATAATGAATGGTTATAATTTGATTGACTACAAATTATCAAACTTTTCTGATATATTAAATTCTCAAAAAAGCACTACATTAAAAGCAATTAAGTTCATTCCTGACAACATTAATTATCTTTTTTCTATTGGATTTGACAATGCAAATAAATTATATTCTAATAGCAATAAATTCTTAGAAAACAAAAATCAAATTTGGGAAACAGAAAAGAACAGAAAAAAAATCACGTCAGAATATAATTTTGATTATAATGAATTTGTTGACCATCTTGATAGCGAAGCCGGTTTTTTCAGCTGTGGTAATATTGAAAATAAAGAAATATTCTTTTCTTTTATAAAAACCAAAGAATCAATACACGCAAGCAGCCTTTTACAAAGATTAATAGATAATAAAAAATCAAGTATTTTCTTAAAAAAGGAAATTAATTTTATACATGACAACAAAATAATACCTAATATTTTTGGCGAAAAATTTTACTTTAACAATCAAAATTACTTCATTGAAATTAATGATTTTTTTATTTTTAGTAATTCCAAAGATAATTTAGAGTTTATCATTGACAATTACATAAGCGGAAACACTTTAGAAAACAGCTCTAATTTTAATAATTTTAAGAATAACACGCTTAACAAATCAAATGTTTTTGTTTATTTCAATACAACTCGATTATTCGCAAACATTAAATCTAATTTGAATTTAAACCTAAATCTTGATTCGCTTGAAAACTTTACTGGTCTAGCATATCAAATAAGCAATAATAAATCTTATCAGATTAATAATCTTTCATTCTTTTATGATGAAGAATACAAAGAAAATTTAAAGGAAAAGTGGTTTTACCAATTAGATACTATCTCTACAATGAAACCTCAGATTGTATACAATCACTCTCTTAAAGAAAATGCTGTTGTTATTCAAGATGAATCTAATAAAATTTACTACATAACTAATAACAAGAAATTTAGTTGGACAAGAAAACTAGAAAGTCAAATTATTGGAAATATATCTCAAGGAGATTTTTTTAAAAATAAGAAAATACAAATGCTGTTTAATACTAGAGATAAAATCTATCAACTCGATAGATATGGAAGAGATGTAGAGAAATTTCCTCTTAAAATTAAAGACAAAACCAGTTTTGGCCATTCATTGTTTGACTACAACAACAGCAAAAGATATAGAATAATGATTATAGGAAACAACAATTCTATTAGTAATTTAAACAGTAAAGGAAAAAGTGTTTTAGGTTGGAAATATTCAAATAATGAAAATATTAATCAGGAACTATTTCATTTTAAAAAATCAGATAAAGACTATATTGTTAAATCATCAGATAATAAAATTGAATTATTGGCCATCAACGGCACATCAAGAATAGTGTACAAATCCGATAGCGTACTCTTTAATAAGAATAATATTATTTTAGACAATAACTATAATCTAATTACAATAAGTAATAATGCTTTGTTCATTTGTAATCTTGATGGATCTTCTAATAGCATAGCAATAAACAATTTAGACTCAACATCATTACTTGACTTTAGTAAGTTAAATAATCAATTAATATTTTCTAATAAAAATAAAATATTTATTCTTGATGAAAATTACAACCAAATCACTTCTAAATCATTTAATGACAATATAATAGATATAGAAACATTTGATGAATACATAGCAGTGAAAACCAATAACAATATAATCTTACTAAAAGAAAATAAAATAGTAAAAGGAACCCCTCTTAACTATGACGGGACTTGTACTGTAAGAAGTGTTTCTGAAGGAAATAAAATTGATATTCTTTTAACAAGAAAGAAGATTTTATACAATTACCAATTAGAATAAATAAGAAATAGAAACTGTAGGTATATAAATAAAAGAATTACTACCAAATACATCATCAGTAGCAATATTTAAACCACAACTAATCAATTGCTTTTTGTTCCGTTTTTTATTTGACAAATCATCCAAGTGAGAAAGTTTTATGCCAAAGTCAAATTTTTGATTGGAGTTGATGTATAAAACTCCAGTATTTAAACCAAAATATATTTTTTTGTAAAGTTTATAGTTGTATGAAACTGACAGCTTATTCAAGTAAACATAAGAACTATTTAAATCAAGACTTAAATAATATTTTTTATTAATATAATTTACACCTATACCATATAAATATGGCAATCCATATGAACTTGAAAAATAAAATTTTCTAAAAAAATCATCGGTCTTATCATACTGATCTAAATTGTATCTTTTTATGATATTTATTAATAGTTTAGAATATTTTGGATTGGTAGCATAACCAGCTTTTTTCAAGCCTTTTGCCCATGACTTGTAATTTTGAATAGGAATGTCAAATAAAAAAGAATAACGCGAACTATTAGCTAAAAACAAAGAATGATCTCTATAGGAATCTTCAACATTATTATATTTTCTAAAGCATTCTCCTTTATCATCATCATCATGAAAAACTCGATCACCTTGCCAAGAACTATGGCACTTAATTCCAAAATGATTATTAGCTTTAGTTGCTAACATGCTTTCTCCATTAGAAGACTCAAGAATTCCTTGAGATAAGGTAATGCTCGCTGGTATATTATAAAGTTTCATCTCTTCGACTGCGAGATCTTTATAATCATTTATATAGTCATTGGTTAAAGTTTGAGAAAAAGAAGTGAAACTTAAAAGTAAAAATAAATTGAAAAAAAATTTCATTTAATAAAATTAACAATTAATTTATTATAAATGAGATGGTAAGTTTAGATCAAATCTATAATTCATACCTAAATTGCCTTGTAAACCACCTGTATGAATTAAAAGAATCGAACAATTCTTAATTTTTTTATTTTTTATTAAATCATAAATACCGTAAAACATTTTTCCATTATAAACTATATCTAGAGGAATATTATATTTCTCATAAAAATTAGAAATAAAACTAACTAATTTTTTATTGTATTTTGCATAACCACCAAATGTAAATTCATGATTTAATACCCAATTTTTTTTGTTTGTAAAAAATGATATGTCCCTTTGAATATCAATTTTATTTTTTAATGACATAAATCCTATAACTTTTTGATCAACTTTAGATTTATTAATAATTCCAGAAATTGTTCCTCCAGTTCCTACAGGGCAACAAATATAATCTTGTGAATCTTCATCACTTATTATTTCCTGAGTTCCTTTTACTGCAAGACAATTTGTTCCTCCTTCATTAATAATATAGGAATCATCATATTTTAATTTTAATTTTTTTTGAAATTCTGGATTATGTTTATTTTTGTATTGAGTTCTTGATAAATATAGTATTTTCATTCCATTAGAAGTAGCTATTTTTAATGTTGGATTTAAAGGAAGAGTCTCTTCTCCTCTAATAAAAGCAATTGATTTTAAATTATTTTCTTTTGAAATTATAGAGGTAGCTAATATATGATTTGAAAATGCTCCTCCAAATGTTATTATTTGTTTACAGGAGTTTTTCCTTGCATGAACAATATTATACTTTAATTTATAATACTTATTTCCTGAAACCAAAGAAGGGATATCATCTAATCTCTTAATAAATACTTTAACATTATATTTCTCAAATAAATCATTAAAAATTTCATATGATTCAATTTTCATAAAAGCAAATATCGTAAATTTGCAATAGCATAAAATGGACATTTAATTAATTATTACATTAAATAAAAATGAACGATTTAGATAATTTTAGAGACTTGATTTTAGAGGGAATTCCAAAAGTACTTCCCCAAAAAAAGAATTACGATTTAAATATAAATCATGCTCCCATAAGAAAAGACATTTTAAGTGTAGATGAAAAAAAATTAGCCCTCAAAAATGCCTTAAGATATTTTTCTAAAGATATGCACCATATATTGGCTCCTGAGTTCTTAGAAGAGCTAAAAAAATATGGTAGAATTTACATGTATAGATTTCGTCCAGATTACAAAATATACTCTAGAAATATAAACGATTACCCTCATAAATCTAAACAAGCAGCAGCTATTCAACTAATGCTTACAAACAATCTAGATAATGCAATTGCACAACACCCTCATGAGCTAATTACTTATGGAGGAAATGGATCGGTTTTTCAAAACTGGGCTCAGTATCTAATATGTATGCAATTTCTTGCTCAAATGAACGATGAACAAACACTTGTAATTTATTCTGGACATCCAATGGGTCTATTCCCTTCAAATAAAAATGCACCAAGAGTTGTTGTAACAAATGGAATTATGATTCCAAATTATTCTAAACCTGATCATTGGGAGAAATACAATGCCTTAGGTGTTACCCAATATGGTCAAATGACTGCAGGATCGTTTATGTATATTGGACCTCAAGGTATTGTGCATGGAACAACAATAACTATTTTAAATGCTGCACGAAAAATTGACCCTTTAGCTATAGATTTAAGCGGAAAAATATTTGTAACATCTGGTTTAGGTGGAATGTCTGGAGCGCAACCAAAGGCTGCTGTAATCTCAAATGGTGTATGTATTGTAGCTGAAATCAATAAAAAAGCTACAATAAAAAGACATGAGCAAGGTTGGGTTGATCTTATCATCAATGATCTTGATAAACTGATTGACAGGGCTGTTAAAGCTAAAAACGATAAAGAAGCAATATCAATAGCATATAATGGTCATATAGTTGATTTGTGGGAAAGATTAGTAGAAAGAAATATTAAAGTAGATATTGGATCCGATCAAACTTCTTTACATAATCCATGGGCAGGAGGATATTACCCCCAAGGCATGAAATATGAAGAGGCAAATAACTTAATGGTAAATAACCCTTCTCTATTTAAAGAAAAAGTTCAAGAAACACTAAGGTCTCATGTGAATGCGATAAATACAATGGCAAAAAGAGGTATGTACTTCTTTGATTATGGAAATGCATTTCTATTAGAAGCTAAAAGAGCAGGCGCAGATATTCTTAATGAATCTAGAAATTTTAAGTTTCAATCATATGTTCAAGATATTATGGGACCAATGTGCTTTGATTATGGTTTTGGTCCATTCAGATGGGTTTGCTCTTCAAACCAAAAAGAAGATTTACAAGCCACTGATAGAATTGCAGCTGAAGTTTTAGAAAAGCTAAAAATTAATTCTCCAGATGAAATTAAATTACAGATGAATGATAATATCAACTGGATAAAGTCTGCAGATAATAATAATCTTGTGGTTGGTTCACAAGCTAGAATACTCTATGCAGATTCAAATGGAAGAATTGAAATTGCCCTTGCATTTAACAGAGCAATAGCTAATAATGAAATAAAAGAACCTATTATACTAGGGAGAGATCATCATGATGTTTCTGGCACTGACTCTCCATATAGAGAAACATCAAATATATATGATGGGTCTCAATTTACAGCTGATATGGCTATTCATAATGTTATTGGTGATTCTTTTAGAGGTGCTACCTGGGTATCCATTCATAATGGTGGCGGAGTTGGATGGGGAGAAGTTATAAACGGTGGTTTTGGGATGTTAATTGATGGCTCAAAAGAATCTGAAGAAAAGATTAAAAACATGCTTTTTTGGGATGTAAATAATGGTATCGCAAGAAGAAACTGGGCAAGAAATGAAGAGGCAATTTTTGCTATCAAAAGGGCAATGAAAGAGAACGAAAAACTAAAAGTTTTAATACCAAATACTGCTGATGATAATTTAATTAATTCTCTAGATTTTTAATCTAGCGTATCTCAGCAGACACCCCTTTTTTATAATCCTTAATTAATCTATCCATTATTTTATCAATTTGAATATCAGTCAGAGTTTTAGAATTATCTTCAAAAATAAAAGATAAAGAATATGACTTTTTATTCTCAGGAAGTTTATCTCCAGTGTAAACATCAAAAAGATTAATATCCTTTAGAATATTACATTTAATTGATTTTGCAATACTTTCTAATTCTGAAAAAGAAATATTTTTATCGATTAACAAAGAAAGGTCTCTCCTTACCGATGGAAATTTATTTACTGGAGAATAAACAATATTAGATCCTTTAACAATTTTTAATAAAACGTCCCAATTAAAATCAGCAACATAAACAGATTTATTTATTTTGTATTTTTTTAGAATTTTATTATCAACTGATCCAAATGAAACTATAATATCATTATTCAATTTATATTGAATATAGTCATCAAAAAATGGATTATCATTTAATGTGGAACTAAACTTAAAAATTCCAAGCTTGTTAAGTATTGTATGAACATATTCTTTTAAATCAAAAAAATTAATCTGATCATTTGTAGAATTCCAATTTTCTTTTAGTCTTCTTCCAGTTATGGAAAGAAAAAGATGTTGATTTTCAATATATTCATTAACTAGAGAATAAGTTTTACCAAACTCAAATATTTTAAGGTTATTATTTTTTCTGTTAGAATTATATTCAATTGTTTCCAAAGCAGAAAACAACATAGTTCTTCGTAAAATATTTAAATCTGAGCTTAGTGGGTTAAGAATATCAACATTATTTTCAGCTTTATAAAATGTATTAATATTATAAAGATCTGATTTGGTCAATGAATTGTTCATTACTTCATTAAAGCCGTTAAAAACTAATAAATTAGAAATAATATTTTTTAATTTATAAGAAGTAATAACACTTGACGAATCTATAGATGCATTTAACTTATTATTTATTTTAATAGAATTAAAACCATAAATTCTTAAAACTTCCTCTATTACATCTACTTCTCTTCTAACATCAGTTCTATATGGTGGAACTAATAAAGATAAATTATCATCATTCTCTTCAATAATTTTAATTTCTAAATTCTTAATAATAGATTTAACAAGATTTCTATCTAACTCCTCGCCTATTAGCTTATTTAAATTATTGTAAGAAAAGTTAATTGAAAAATCTTCAATCAGATTAGGGTAAACATCAATTACATCAGAAGATATTACGCCACCACAAAGCTCTTGAATAAGCAAAGCAGCTCTTTTAAGAGCATAAACAGTAATGTTTGGATCACAACCCCTTTCATATCTAAATGATGCGTCAGTATTTAACTTATGATGTTTTGCAGTTTTGCGAATTGATGTTGAATCAAAATATGCAGATTCAATAAAGATTGACTTAGTATCGTTAGTAACACCAGAGTCTAAACCACCAAAAACTCCAGCAATACACATAGGTACTTCAGCATTACATATCATTAAGTCATTTTCTGATAATTTTCGTTTGTTTTCATCAAGTGTAATAAAGTTTGTATCCTTATTTAAGGTTTTAACAATAATTTCTTTTCCTAAAATCTTTTCAGTATCAAATGCATGTAATGGCTGTCCTGTTTCATGTAGCACATAATTGGTAATATCAACAATATTGTTAATAGGATTAATTCCTATTGATAATAGTTTATGTTTAAGCCAATCTGGAGATTCATTAACTATAACATTAGAAATTGAAACTCCTGAATATCTAGGGCATAATGCTTCAGACTCAATTTTTACATCTATAGTTAAATCTTTATTATCAATCTTAAAATCCTTAATAGATGGTATACACATTTTTAAATCATCACCTCTACTGTTAAGAACAGCTTTTAAATCTCTTGCAACTCCAATGTGTGACATAGCATCTGATCTATTTGGGGTTAGACCAATTTCAAAAACTATATCTTCATTAATATTAAAATAATCAGCACCTGCCATTCCAACTTCAGCATCATCAGGCAATTCCATAATACCATCTGTTTTAGCACCTAGACCAATTTCATCGGGACCACAAATCATACCATTAGATATTTGTCCTCTAATTTTACTTCTTTTGATTTTAAAAGATTCGTCTCCATCATATAATCTTGTACCTACTGTAGCTACGGGAACATTTAATCCAATAGCAACATTTGGAGCGCCACAAACAATTTGTAAAGGATCCTCGGCGCCAACATCAACAGAAGTAAGGTTTAGTCTATCGGCATCAGGATGTTTATCAACTGTTAAGATTTTACCAATAACTATTCCCTTTAGTCCACCTTTAATAGTTTCGTATTTCTGAACTCCTTCAACTTCTAACCCAATATCAGTAAGTAGTTCAGATATTTCATCTGTTGATAAATCAACTTTTAAATATTGCTGGAGCCAGCTAAGAGATATTTTCATAATTTAAATAGATACAAGGCAAATTTAATTAATGTATTTAAAAATATATCAATTCCTCCGATGATTTACAAAACTTTATTTACACGTTTAAGATTTAGCATATTTATAGCATTATTTGAAAATCCTTTAATATTTGTTTGTGTAAATCGAAGTACGTTATCATAGTAGAGAGGCACTATTTGTGCATTATCAATAATAATTTTATCCATCTTGTTATAATACAAGAATCTTAAAGAATCATCGCTTTCCAATAAACTTTTAACATATAAATCATCATATTCTTTATTTTCAAAATGAGTATAGTTAGGGCCTAACGGAGAATGATTTTTACTGTAAAAAAGGGAAAGATAGTTTTCAGCATCAGGATAATCAGCAATCCAACTTCCTCTAAAGAATGATAATTTAGATGTTGCAACCATCTGCCTATGTACTGAAGGAGGGTTAACATTTATCTCTATGTTTAAGCCAATATTTGATAATTCATTTTGAATATATTCACATAAATCTAAATAAGATGATGTAGTTGATAAAACAATAGGATCTAATGGTCCTTTATTTAATTCTACAGCTTTAGAAATTAATTTCTGTGCAAGTTTGGGATTAAATGAAAAGCCTGTTAATGAATCATTAAATGAAGGCATTCCTTTGGGAATGAATCCATTAATTGCAGGGGATCCAATATTATTCCTTAAATACTTTAACATTTTCTGCCTATTAAAACCATAATTAATTGCTTGTCTTATCTCCAAAAATCTTAACGGAGACAATGAATCCTTTGAATAAAAACCAAGATATTCAGTATTAAGATAGTTCTCTGTATGAAGATTTATCTTTTTTTTGTAATTAGACTTTAACTTACCATCTTTTGTTAAAACCTGATCTTTATATGATGCATCCAAGCCAGAAATAAAATCCAACTTTCCCATAATAAACTGTAAAAAAGCCGCCTGTTTATCTCTTAAGAATGAGATTGAAACACCATCTAAAAATGGTAATCTTTTATTATTTAGAGACTCAAAATAATTAAAGTTTTTTCTAAAAATTAATTTCTCTCCTTTTTCCCATAATTGAAATTTGAATGGACCTGTTCCTATTGGATGAGAATGAAAATCTAATGATTCAACAAACTCTTTTGGAACCACTGAGCAATATTGCATGCTAAGTAAACCCAAAAAACCAGAAATTGGTTTATTTAAAGAAATTGATAATAAAGAATCATTTATAGCTGAAAATGATTTTACGTTAGACAAAACCCATCTACCAGGAGAAGCAACATTATTATCTAATAATCTATTTAATGAATATTCAAAGTCATCTGCAGTAACTTTTCTTCCTTTTTCTATAGATGATTTATCAATATTATGAAAGAAAACATCATTTCTTAAATTGAATTTATAAATCAACAAATCATCAGAAATTGACCATGAATGTGCTATAGATGGAATTACATTAAGATTACTGTCTAATTGAACCAAGCCATTAAATAGCTGTGATGTTGCCCAAACTGATGCTTGGTCCTTTGAAAATGCAGGGTCTAAAGAATTAATTCCTGAGGATTCATTGTACTTAAAAATAGATAAGTGATCTATATTTTTTTGCTCCGAGCAAGAGAAAAATAATAAGCCTACAAAAAACATAATTCTTATCATATAACAAAATTACAACATTCTATTAATTAATAATCTATTTTATAAATTTGTAAAATGTTAAATGGTAAAAAAGTTGCTTATTATACTCTAGGATGCAAGCTTAATTTTTCTGAAACTTCAACAATTTCTAGGCAACTAGACAACATTGGTTTTGTAAAAACAAACTTTGACAATAAGGCAGATCTTTATGTTATTAATACTTGTTCTGTAACTGAAAATGCAAATAAAGAATGTAGAAGAATTATTAGAAAAGTTAAAAAAACTGCTCCAGAATCTATGGTTGTTATTACAGGTTGCTATGCACAATTAAAGCCAGAGTCTATTTCAGCTATTGATGGTGTAGACATGGTTGTGGGTGCTAATGACAAATTTAAAATACCAGATCTTTTAAAAAATTATAAATCTAAATCAACAGAAATACATGGATGTTCGATAAATAATCTAGATTATCACTCATCCTTCTCCTTAAATGATAGAACTCGATCATTTTTAAAGATTCAAGATGGATGTGATTACACATGCAGCTATTGCACAATACCTTTTGCAAGAGGTAAAAGTAGATGTGACTCTATTGAAAATATTATTTCCAATGCTAGCAAAATTGCAAAAAATGGAATAAAAGAAATAGTAATTACGGGAGTGAATATTGGAGATTATAGATATGAAGATAAAAAATTTATAGATGTTATTAAAGCACTTGAAAAAGTTAAAGGAATTACTAGGTATAGAATTTCATCTATCGAACCAAACTTAATAACGGATGAAATAATAGAATTTGTAAAAAAATCTAGTAAATTCATGCCTCATTTTCACATTCCTCTTCAATCAGGATCTGATGTTATTCTAGCAAAAATGAGAAGAAGATATAATAGTGAGCTTTACAGAAATAAGATTTTGAAAATATATAATGAAATACCTAATGTTTCTATTGGCGTTGATGTGATTGTCGGATTTCCTAACGAGTCTGATATTGAGTTTAAAAAGTCTATGAATTTCATTAAAGATTTGCCAGTTTCCTATCTTCATGTTTTTTCATATTCTGAAAGAGAAAACACTAAAGCATTACTTTTAAAAAATCCAGTAGATAAACATAAAAGATCTGAGAGAAGTAAAATTTTAAGAATGTTATCATCTAAACTTCAAAGAAATTTTTATTTGAAATCATTAGGTACAACAAAAAATGTTTTATTTGAGCAAGAGGATAAAAATGGTTTTTTATTTGGCTTTACCGAAAACTATATTAAAATCAAAGTGCCATTTAACAAATCATTATCAAAAACTCAACAAGAGGTCTTTATTACTGACTATAATGATGATTTAACAATGAATGTAAAATTATTAGAGACATGTATCCAACAATAAGCCATTTAATAGAAGATCTATTTGGAATATATATTCCATTACCAATTCAGACTTTTGGGTTTTGGGTTGCAATTGCATTCTTAGCTGCTGCATATATCATTCAAATTGAATTAAAAAGAAAGGAAGAAGAAGGAAAATTATCAGTCTATATAAATGAAAAAATAGTTGGGAAAAAATTAAGCTTAATTGAAATCATAATAAGTATAGCTACAGGCTTTTTGATTGGGTTTAAATTAGTTGAAGGAGTTTTGAATTATGGAGATTTAGTTGATAATCCTCAAGCATTTGTTTTATCTACAAGAGGTAGCTTTTTTGGAGGATTAATATTTGCTTTTCTTTCTTATTACAACAAGAAAAAAGAAAATAAAAAGCAAGAATTAGTAAAACCAAAAATGATAAAAGAGGAAATTCATCCTTATGATTTGGTTGGGAATATTACTATTATAGCAGCTATCTCAGGTATCATTGGAGCAAAAATTTTCCACAACTTAGAAAACTTTCAAGATTTTCTTGCAGACCCAATAGGTCAATTAATTGCATTTAGTGGTCTAACATTTTATGGTGGTTTAATTTTTGGTGCTATTTCAGTTGTTGTTTATTGCAGAAAGTATAAAATAAATGTTTTACATTTAATGGATAGTGCTGCTCCTGCCCTAATGCTTGCTTATGGGATTGGAAGGATAGGATGTCAAATGTCTGGAGATGGAGATTGGGGAATTGTAAATTTATCTCCAAAACCTGATTGGCTTAGCTTCTTTCCAGATTGGGTATGGAGTTATAATTTTCCAAATAACGTTATCAATGCTGGAGTATACATTGAAGGATGCACAGGAAAATTCTGCTCTGTTTTACCACAAGCTGTTTGGCCTACTGCATTATATGAAGTTGTAATGTGTATTGTGTTATTTTTTGTTTTGTGGTTAATCAGAAGAAAAATCAAATTAGCGGGTATGCTTTTTGCTATTTACTTAATTATGAATGGAATTGAAAGGTTCTTTATTGAAAAAATACGAGTTAACACCGAATACAATATTTTAGGAGGTATTACTCAAGCTGAAATTATTTCATTTTGTTTAATTATTACAGGCTTAATTTTATCTTACTTATTGTCAAAAAAAATAATTAAGTAATCCTACTATATTTATTGATGATTAGAATTTTACAGAACCTTACATATATTTTACTACAAATTATTTTATTGCCAATTAGTCTAATTGGTATGATGTATGCTAACTACAAACAGCAAAAAAATAGTAAAAAAGCAAAAATTTCATATACAGCTGGCCAGGTTATTCAAGGACAATGGATACTACATTATTTTAATATTAGAAAAGACTATAATATTATAAAATTTATTAAAAATTTTCCCGCTGAATCACATATTGGATTTTATATGATGTTTTCTGCAGCAATTCTTGCAAATAAACTAGTAGATTTCGTTCCTAAAGCATTAATTAAAAACAATCTTGATGATATATCATCATATTCATTTTTATTTTTTAGAACAAAAAAAATTGATCAATTAGTTAAAGATAATATTGAAAAAATTGAACAATTTGTAATACTAGGAGCAGGATTTGATCTTAGATCAGTAAAGTTCAATAATGATAATTTAATAATATTTGAACTAGATAAGAAAAACACACAGAAGTTAAAGCTTGATACTCTTAAAAAAGCAAATATATCTACAAAAAACATCTCTTATATTGAATGTGATTTAAATAATAATGAGTGGAGTAATGATTTAATAAATAATGGATTTAATAAAAATAAAAAAACCTTGTTTCTATTTGAAAGTGTTAGTTGTTATTTAGAAGAAAAAATTGTAAATAAAGTATTAAGTACAATAAATAATATTAGTGCAAAAGAAAGTATTGTTATTCAAGACTTTTATTCTACAAGATTTTTACATCAAGACGAATTCCTAAGAGTAAAAAAAGGTAAAAAGCTTATCAAAAAGTTTGGAGAAAATTGGAGTTTTACAATAAACATGGATAATAATGTAGAATTAGAATTATCTATGTTGTTAGAAAAACACAATCTTACATCTCAAGAAACATACATTTGTGGTAAGAATAGCACAAAATCTAAAAATCCATTTTACGCTATATCACTTTCTAAAGTTTAATTTTTTATTTTTTTATTAAAAATAATCCTACAAAAGTTATAAATCCATTAAGAATTAAGAGTTCAAAACCAAAAGGAACATAAAGATTTAATATGTAACATATTACAGGAGAAGAAATGCAAATTATTGGTACAAGCTTATCCCTTACTTGATATTTTGTAAAAAGTCCAAAAGAGAACATTCCAAGTAAAGGACCATAAGTATAGCCAGCGACTGTAAATAATGATTTAATAACACTCTGGTCATTTATAGCATTAAATACTAATATAACTCCTAATAAAACTAGTGACATAAATAGGTGAACAATTTTTCTAGTTTTAATTTGTTGTTTTGGTTCTTGCTTTTCAAATTCAATAATGTCAACGCAAAATGCAGTTGTAAGAGAGGTTAAAGCGGAATCAGCACTAGAATAAGCAGCAGCAATTATTCCAATAATAAATAATATTCCAACATATATAGGGAGTCCTGAGTTCAATGCAATATTAGGAAATAACATATCTGCATTATCAGGTGGAATAATATTATATGTATCTGAATATATGTAAAGAAGAGCTCCTAAAGATAAAAATATCAGATCAACAAAAATCAATATTGTACTGAAGACAGTCATATTCTTTTGAGCATCTTTTAAATTTCTACAACTTAGATTCTTTTGCATTTGGTCTTGATCCAATCCAGTCATAACAATTGCCATAAACATGCCAGAGAAAAACTGCTTAAAAAAGTATTTTTTGTCAGTCCAATCATCAAAAAAGAAAGTTTTAGAATAATCAGAATCTCCAATTAACGAAATAACTGAGGAAAAATTTAAATCCATCTTTTGCATTAACGTATATGCTATTATAATAACAGTAGATAACATGAATGTGGTTTGAAGGGTATCAGTCCAAATAATTGTTTTCATACCACTTCTGTAGGTGTAGAGCCATATCAGAGATATTGTAATGATCACTGTAATATAAAAAGGAATATTCCAAGATTCAAAAACAGCAAATTGCAATACTGTTGCAATCAAGAAAAGTCTAAATGAAGCCCCAATAGTTCTTGAAAGCAAAAAGAATGAAGAACCCGTTTTATAACTACTATTTCCAAATCTATCTCTAAGATAGGTGTATATAGATGTTAATTCTAACCTGTAATAAAGAGGCAATAAAATTCTTGAGATTATAAAATAACCACAAAAGAACCCAAACACCATTTGCATATAAGAAAATTGACTAGAAGCAACCCAACCAGGAACAGAAATAAATGTAATTCCTGACAAGGTAGTTCCAATCATTCCATATGCTATAACAAACCATGGGGAATCTCTATTTCCTAAAAAGAAAGTATCATTACTATCATTCTTTCCAGTTATATAAGAAATAAAAAAAAGCAATAAAAAATATGCTGCAATACAACTTAAAATTATTGTTGGATTCATATGTATAATTAATTAATACAAATGTAAAATTTTTAAATATTTATTTAATTTTACGTGCATGGAATTTCCCTCACAACTTGTTAAAAATGCAGTTGATCAATTATCTACACTTCCCGGAGTAGGAAAGCGTTCTGCACTTAGATTAGCACTTCATTTACTTAAAAAAGATAAAGAAAAGGTAGAGAAGTTTGGACAGTCTTTCATCGATTTAATAAATAACATTAATTATTGTAAGGAATGTTTTACCATTTCCGACTTTGATCTATGTCAAGTATGTACAAATCCTAACAGAGATAAAGGAACTATATGTGTTGTTGAGGATATTAGAACAATGATGGCTATTGAGAACACTTTACAGTACAAAGGTGTCTATCATGTACTTGGCGGTTTAATTTCACCTTTAGATGGAATAGCTCCTGATGATTTAAAAATTGAAGAACTAATCTCCAAAATAATTAAAGGAAATATTAGTGAAGTTATTTTTGCATTAAGCACAACAATGGAAGGAGACACCACAAATTTCTATCTCTTTAAAAGACTTAAAGAAAAATCAATAAAAATTTCATCAATTGCTAGAGGAATTGCAATTGGTGACGAATTAGAATATACAGATGAAGTAACTTTAGGAACAGCAATTTCTAGTAGGCTACCGTATTCTGATAACATTAAAACTCACTAATTAAAAAACATTTAATTAATCAAGATTTACTAATTTTGCATAAAATTTTAAAAAATGGCTAGAGTAGAATTGATAATGCCCAAAATGGGTGAAAGTGTTTCTGAAGCAACAATAATAACATGGTCTAAAGAAGTAGGAGAACATGTAGAATTAGATGAAACAATTGTTGAAATTGCAACAGATAAAGTTGATTCAGAAGTTCCCTCTACTCATGAAGGAAAACTTGTAGAAAAATTATTTGAAGCAGACGACTTAGTACAAGTTGGTGAAGCATTTGCAATTCTTGAAACTGAAGGTGGAGAAGAAATAAAAGAAACTGTTGCTGAAACTCCAGTCTCTGAAGTAAAAAGTGAAGCTGTAAGTAAACCACAAGAACAAACTAGCAATAACACACCGGAAGAAAAAGTAGTTGTAAAAAATAGTGGAGATAGATTTTACTCTCCACTAGTTAGAAGTATGGCTGCTAAAGAAGGAATAGGCATTGATGAATTAAATCAAATTCCAGGTTCTGGCAAAGATGGTAGAGTTTCAAAATCTGATATGATTAATTACCTTCAAAACAGAAACGTTTCAACAACTCAAACTCTATCTACAGCTGAAACCTCTTCAGTAAAAGTTGAAAAAGCTCCAAAAATGGAGAACAAAATAGAAACGCCTAAACAAACTACACAGCCAAAATCTACTACAAAAATTCCAAATACTGGCGATGTTGAGATAGTTGAAATGGATAGAATGAGAAAATTAATTTCTGCTCATATGACTATGTCTAAATCTACTTCTGCACATATTACTTCATTTGTTGAAGCAGATATGACAAACATTGTAAATTGGAGAAATTCTGTTAAGGAAGATTTTAAAGCTAGAGAAGGTCAAAACATAACATTTACGCCTATTATTATTGAGGCTATGGCAAAAGCTGTCAAAGACTTTCCAATGATAAATGTTTCTGTAGATGGAACAAACATCCATATTCACAAGAATGTAAATGTTGGTATGGCAGCAGCTCTACCTGATGGAAACTTAATTGTACCGGTTATTAAGGAATGTCAAAATAAAAATTTAGTTGGAATAACTAAATCAGTTAATGATTTAGCAACTAGAGCTAGAGCCGGAAAGCTTAATCCGGATGATATTCAAGGTGGAACTATTACAATGACTAATGTTGGGACATTTGGCAACCTAATGGGAACACCAATCATCAATCAACCACAAGTTGCTATAATGGCTTGTGGAGTGATTAAAAAGAAACCTGTAGTGTTAGAAACTGAGTATGGAGATGTTATAGCAATAAGACACATGATGTTCCTGTCGCTTTCTTACGATCATAGGGTCGTTGATGGTGCATTGGGAGGACAATTTGTAAGAAAAGTTGCTGATTACTTAGAACAGTTTGATACTACAACAATAGTTTAAACAAATAAAACTCCTTTATTGGAGTTTTTTTTTATTCAAATATGAAATTAAGCCTAAATAAACCAATTGTTTTCTTTGATTTAGAAACAACAGGGGTAAATATTGTAAACGATAGAATTGTTGAAATATCATTATTAAAAATACATTCAAACGGAAATAAAGAATCTAAAACTTGGTTGGTAAACCCTACTGTTAAAATACCTCAAGAAACAATTGATATACATGGAATAACTAACGAAAAAGTTATCAATGAGCCTACTTTTGCTGATCTTCATAAAGAAATATTAAGCATTATAGAAAATTGTGATTTAGCAGGATACAATTCAAATAAATTTGATATTCCATTATTAGCTGAAGAATTTATTAGGTGTGGTATTGATTTTTCACTTAAAAATATTAAGACTGTAGATATTCAAAACATCTTTCACAAACTTGAAAAAAGAACGCTTTCTGCAGCATATAAATTCTATTGTCAAAAGGATTTAGAAAATGCACATTCTGCACAAGCTGACACAGAAGCAACATATGAGATTTTACTTGCTCAAATTAGCAAATATGATGAACTTGAAAATGATGTGGATTTTCTCTCTGATTTTTCAAGAAGAGGAAATAATAATGTAGATATAGCAGGATTCATAAGATTAAATAAAAATAATGAGCCTGTAATAAGTTTTGGGAAATATAGAGACAAAACAATAAGTGAAATTTATGATACTAACCCAGGTTACTTTTCATGGATTAACAATGCAGAATTTCCCAGATACACTAAAAAAGTTTTAAAAGAGTTGGTGAATACATATAAACTAAAGAAAAAATTTGAAAACTAATTATGAAAATTATTTGTATAGGTAGAAACTATCTAGATCATGCAAAGGAATTAGGTAATAAAATCACAACATCTCCCCTGTTCTTTTTAAAACCTGACACAGCTATTCAGCCAAAAGGACATCCTTTTTTTATTCCTGATTTTTCAAATAACATACACTTTGAAGTTGAATTAGTTGTAAAAATCTCAAAAAATGGTAAAAACATTGATGAAAAATTTGCTCATAAATATTATGATGAAATTGGAATTGGAATAGATTTTACTGCTAGAGACATTCAAGAAGATTGTAAAAAAAAAGGATTACCATGGGAAAAAGCTAAAGGTTTTGATGGTTCTGCACAAATAAGCAATGAATTCATAAATAAAAAATCATTGAAATTAGAAGACATTAGTTTCAGCTTGAATCTAAACAATTCTTTAATGCAAAAAGGCAATTCTAAAAATATGATTTTTTCTTTTGATCAAATCATTTCATATATTTCAAAATACTATACATTAAGAGCAGGCGATCTAATTTACACTGGTACACCCTCAGGAGTAGGAAAAGTAGAAATTGGTGATAGCCTTAGTTGTTTTATTAATGGTAGAGAAATGTTAAATGTAAATATTAAATAGTTTATCTACTTGCCCTCATACTATACTGAGGAGAAAAATCACCATTTTTAATATTTTTTAATTTTCCTTTAATCATTCTTTTTCTTAATGGAGTTATTTTATCTATAAATAAGACTCCTTCAATGTGATCGTATTCATGTAAAATTACTCTAGCATTTAAGCCTGAAAAACTATCTGTATTCTTCTCAAAATTCTCATCAAAATATTCTAATGTAACTTCAGAAACTCTTTTAACATCTTCACGAATGTCAGGAATACTTAAACAACCTTCATTAAAAGACCAAATATCTCCTGATTTTAGTAAAATTTTAGGATTAATAAATACTTTCTTAATACCGACATGATCCGTATTTTCTTCATCCTCAAAAGGCTCAGTATCAATTATAAATAAACGCAATGATTTATTGATCTGAGGAGCTGCTAAACCAACACCACTAGCAGCATACATAGTTTCGAACATATTATCTATTAAGGAATCTAAATTTTCATAGGATTTATCAATATTTATACATTCTTTTCTTAAAACATCAGAACCAAATGGTACAATAGGTAAAATCATTATAATATCTTATGAATTATATCATCAACACTCATACCCTTGGACTCGGCTTTATAATTTTTAACAATCCGATGCCTTAATACAGGAATTGCAATAGACTTTACATCTTCAATGTCAGGTGTGTATTTACCACTTAAAAGAGCATGACATTTAGATGCTAATACAATGTATTGAGAAGCTCTAGGGCCAGCACCCCATTCAATGTATTCGTTTACTGTTACGTCCTTATTTTCGACATGAGGACGTGTTTTGTTTACTAAAGAAACAGCATAATGAAGCACATTATCATTAATGGGTACTGAACGAATTAAATTTTGATATTTGATAATATCCGAAGCATCCATCATTTTATTTAAAGAGATCTTATTTTCAGATGTAGTTCTCTTAACAATTTCTATTTCTTCATCATATTTAGGATAATCAAGCTTTATATTAAACATAAATCTATCAAGTTGTGCCTCTGGAAGTGGATATGTTCCTTCTTGTTCAATTGGATTTTGTGTTGCCAAAACAAAAAAAGGTTTATCAAGTTGATAAGTATTTCCAGAATTTGTAATCGACTTTTCCTGCATGGCTTCTAATAAGGCAGCTTGAGTTTTAGGTGGTGTTCTATTAATTTCATCAGCTAGAATAATATTTGAAAAAATAGGACCCTTTAAAAACTTGAAGGATCTGTTATTATCTAATATTTCTGAACCAACAATATCTGAAGGCATTAAATCTGGTGTAAATTGAATTCTATTAAACTTTAAACCTAAACAATCAGAAATAGTCTGGATAAGCAAGGTTTTAGCAAGACCTGGAACACCGACTAATAAAGAATGACCGTCACAAAAAATAGACATCAATACTTGATCAACAACATTGTCCTGACCAATGATTACCTTACTAATTTCTTCTTTAAATTTTTTATATGAAGAAATAAAATCTTTAACTAGTTCAATATTATTGTTTGTATCCATTTATTATTTTATCCATTTATTATAACAAGAGCAAGAAGAAAAATTTTCATTAATTTGAATATAAGTATCATTAATGTTATCAACAATCCATTTATCAATATATTTTTGTTTCTTATCTGATAATGCATATCCCTTTAACACATCAAAATCATGTGTAATATTTGCCTTATGCTCCTCAACTAAGTTATTTAATCTTATTAATCTATAGGCAGCTTGAGAGCCATCATCTGATTTAGTTAAAGAAGGTGAAGTAATTCCCCCAACATTCATATTTTGAACAATGTATTTAATAGAAGGGTCAAGTTCATCATATGTAAAATCAGTTGAACCTGTGCTTGGATTAATAATTAAACCGCCATTATTTTTACTATTGTCTTCTGAATATTTAACCACGGCATCATCAAATGAAATTAAACCACTATCAATTTCATTTTTAATTATTGAAATTTTATCACTAGCAATTTTAATTGATGAAGAATTAAACTTTGGCTTTATTAAAATATGTCTAGCATTTATTTGCTCTCCTCTTCTTTCTATCATCTGAATTAGATGAAAACCAAATTTAGTTTCAACAACTTCAGATATTTCATTATCCTTCAACTTAAACGCAGCTCTTTCAAATTCAGGCAGTAATTCACCTCTACTCATAAATCCTAATTCACCACCATTATTGGCAGAAACAACATCATCAGAATATAATGTAGCCAAAACTTTAAAGTCTTCACCAGAATATATTCTTGATCTAAAACCATCAAGCTTTTCCTTAATAGACTTTTTCTTTTCAGATGATAATTTTGGTAATATAACTAACTGAGACAATTCTAATTGAGTTGGAATTAATGGAATATCATCATTTTCAAGACTATTTAAATAATCTTTAACTTCATTAGGAGTAATATTAACATTATTAATTATAATATTTTGTTTTTTCTGAGTATATAATTGATCTGTAACAACAATTGAAAGCTCTTCTTTCATATTATCGATACTTCTCTTAAAATACTCTTCTACTTTATTTAAAGATCCTAATTGAGATTCAAAAAATGTAATTCTTTTATTTACCTCTTGATTCACTTCATCTTCATTAATTTTAATAGTACTATCAATTTTTGCATGATGAATAAGTAAATTTTGATATAGTAATTCATCTAAAATATCACATTTAATATTATTAGTTTGAATAATACCTTGGCTTAAAATTTGATTATATTGATTTTCAATATCAGAAGTTAAAAGTATTTCACTGCCAATGATTGCTTCAATTTTATCTATTGTTTGTGAAAATAATAAGTTATTAGTTAAAATAAATAAAAGTAGAACTAGTAGTTTTTTCATTTAATAAATTTTAATGTCATTTGATAATTTTGCATCATTCACAATATTTTTTTCTAACATTTTTATATAAGATATTTTATTTTCATTTTGAATTAATGATTTTATTTTATCTTTTTCAACTGAAAATGGGCTAATTGACCCTTTAAATTTAAAATCTTTAATAAACAATAAATATAAAAAATTATCATCCTCTACAATATCATATTTTCTTTTAGAATAAAAAATTTTTGTTTCAGAAATATTTTTGGGTAATTTTCTTTTAATAGAACTAAAATAGTTCCATGAGGAATCATTAACATAGTATTCTAAAGCATATAACATACAATAACTAATCAGATCATCAATTTCATCATCATCATTAGATTTAAAGTTATTATAAAGAGATTTTAAATTAGGCGCGTTTTTGTCAATAATTACTAATCGACCTTTAAAGATATCTTGATCTAATTTAAATTTGTCAATATTATTATTATAATAATCTAAAATTTCAACATAAGAAATTGTAGTATCAAAATTTTGATTAATCAATTCCTTTTGATATTCAAATATTAATAGTGAATTTTTGAACTTTTCGACTGAAGCGTCTATATAATCATCTTCATCTATATTAATAAGTGCTTGTTTAAGCATGACTTGATCACTAACCCATTCTTCAATATATTTTTCAATAAATAAGCTTGTATCAATGTTGTTTGATGGTAATTCTAAAACAACATCATCATAGTACAAATTTTTATCGAAAGCGGATGCTAAAATATTTTTATCTACTGAATTCTTGCAAGAAAAAATTATTAAAGAAGCAAATATTATATACCTCACTATTATTATTTAATAAGCGAGTATAAAAGATCTTTATTTAAAGAATAATTATATTTATTTCTCAAATATTTAATCCAATTATTATCTAAATATTTTTGATAATCTGAAATCACTTTACCTCTAACATCATTTAAAGTCATTGTACCAGCAGGCAGAACACTTTTTACATTAACAAGAATGTATGAACCATCACTATCCTTAATATCTTTACTTATTCCTTTTTTCCAGTCTATCTGATCAATATATTTATTTTCGCCTTTTAAATATTTTTTAGAAATAATTTCAAGATTCAAAGGACTGTCTTTATTAATTTTAGCTAGAATTTCTTTATTTTCAATATTACCTCTGTTTAACTTATAAAGTAAACTTTTTACTTTTTTGGCTATGTTGAGATCAATACACTTATAAACAGATGCCTCTACTCTATCATCCCACTTGTAATTATTAATATTTGATGAAAAGTATTTGATTAGTCCTAACGAATCATCAACGGCTTTTTTCCAAACATTTTTATTGGTAAGATCAAATAATAAAATCCCTTCTCTGTATTCATTTAATAAAGTTTTAAATTCAGGATATTTAGATTCTAATTGTGTTTCTTCATAAGTAAATAATGATTTGTCAAAAAAATCTAGATATAACATATCAAAATCGCTATTACTTTTTTGATTCTTTAAAATATAATTTGTAAAATCATTTTGATAGAAAATCATGCCTTCAATTTTAAATAAAGGCTTATCTAATAATTCTGCACTTTTACCATCCCATGTAGTTTTTGATACATCCTTAACTGCAACTTTTCTCAAGGAATTAAAATTTTCTTTGTAAACCTTGATATTATATTGATCTTTTAATTTCTTAGACATAAAATCGCTACTTAATTTATTTCTGGAATCACGTTCAATACCAGTTTTAACCTTTAAGTATAAGTCATCATTTAATTCTATTGGAAAATCTTCGATTAGCATAACAATATGCCAACCAAAATCAGTCTTGAATGGTTTAGAAAAATCACCAGGATTTGACAAACTAAATGCAATGTTTTCAAATTCAGAAACCATTTTTCCAACTCCAAATGGTGGTAATACTCCACCTTTTACTGCAGTTGAACGATCTTCTGAAAAACGTTCCGCAACTTCTGCAAATGAGTCTCCGTTATTTAAAAGCTCATAAGTCTTATTAATCTTATTTTTTGCTTCATTTAGCTTTTCTTCACTAAAATTTTTACCTATTTTAAACATAATATGAGCAACTTTTCGCTCTCCAACAGCTTTACGTCTTTCATTAACTTTTATTAAATGATAACCATATTTGGTTTTAACAGGTTTTGAAATATTACCAATATCAGTTTTGTAAGAAGCAGTTTCAAAATCATAGACCATCATAAAGGCAGTAAAATAGCCTAAATTTCCCTTATTGTCAACTGCAGATTTATCATCAGAATATTTTAAAGCCGCATCTTCAAATGATATTTTTCCATTTAATATTTCTCTTCTTATATCAGAAATCTTACTGAAAGCTTCATCATTATTTTCATCATTAATATTTATTAGAATATGACTAGCGTTTATGTCAAATTGTATTCTTTCAAGAGCTTCATCAAATAGTTCTTCATTAAACTGATCATCACGTAAATATGGTTTTGCTAATTGTTTACGATATCCTTCTAACTCAGTAACAAATGTAGAGACTGTATCATAGCCTAAATTTTTTGCTTCTTTAACTTTTAGTTTAAAATTTATGAAAAGCTCAATATATTCATCTAAATATACCTTATCAATAATAACATCATCATTGTTCTTATTAAAAATATGCTTGAACTCATCAAGTGTAATCTGATCCTCTTCAAGTTGTAATAAAACGTCTTGTGAAAAAGAGCTATAATTAAACACAAGTAATAATAATATAATTTTTTTCATTTTTTTATCTTCTTTATCTACTATAATTAGGGGCTTCTCTGGTAATTGTAACATCATGGGGGTGACTTTCAACAACTCCAGCAGTTGTAACTTTTATAAACTCTGCATTTTTTAACTTATCTATATTTTCAGCTCCAGAATAACCCATTCCAGCTTTTAATCCTCCTGACATCTGATGGATAACTTCCGTTAAATACCCTTTATAGGCTACTCTTCCAACAATTCCTTCGGGAACCAGCTTTTTTAAATCATCTTCATGATCTTGAAAATATCTATCTTTTGAACCTTGTTGCATAGCATCTATGGAACCCATGCCTCTGTATGTTTTGTATTTTCTACTTTCAAAAATAATAGTATCTCCTGGAGCTTCTTCAACTCCAGCAATAATAGATCCTAACATAACTGAGCTTGCCCCAGCAACCATTGCTTTAACAATATCTCCTGAGTAACGGATTCCACCATCTGCAATTAAAGGAACTTCATATTTTTTTGTTATTTCATAAACATCCATAACAGCAGTTAATTGTGGAACACCAACTCCTGCTACAACTCTAGTTGTACAAATTGAACCAGGACCAATACCAACTTTAACAGCATCTGCTCCTGCTTTTATTAATTCTTCAGCAGCACTTGCTGTTGCGATATTCCCAACAACGACATCTATACCTTTGAATTTATTTTTTACTTCTTTGAGTATATTAATAACATTTTTTGAATGCCCATGTGCTGTATCAATAACTATAGCATCTACATCAACTTTTATTAAAGTAGCTATTCTATCTAACACATCTTTTGTAACACCAACAGCAGCAGCAACTCTTAATCTACCAAATTTATCTTTACATGCATTTGGTCGCATTCTGTTCTTAATTATATCTTTAAAAGTTATCAAGCCAACTAGACAATTATTCTTATCGACAATTGGTAATTTTTCAATCTTGTTACTTTTTAAAATTTTCTCTGCCTTTTGAAGATCATTTATTAATGTAGTTATTAAATCTTCAGAAGTCATTACTTTTTTTATACTTAAAGTATGATCATTCTCAAAACGAAGATCTCTATTTGTAACAATACCAAGAAGTAAATTATTATCTCCAACAATTGGTATACCTCCAATCTTGTTTTCTTTCATTAATTTAAAAGCATCGCCAACATTAGAATCAATGCTTAAAGTCATAGGGTCTTGAATCATTCCACTTTCAGATCTTTTAACCTTTCTAACTTCAGAAGCTTGTTGTTCTACACTCATATTTTTATGCAGAACACCAATTCCACCTTCTTGAGCTATAGCAATAGCCATCTTAGATTCTGTAACAGTATCCATTGCAGCAGATACAAGAGGAATATTTAATTTAATATTTTTTGAAAAATATGTTTTGGTATTGACATTATTTGGCAACACTTCAGAATAAGCTGGAACAACAAGAACGTCATCATATGTAAGTCCTTCTTTTAAAATTTTATTATCCATAACAATATTTAAAGGTTGGCAAAATTAACGATTTTGATCAAAAAAAAGTATATCTATATCTAAGAAATTTGCTAAGGTGCCTGTAATTTACCTAATAAGAGTAAAAACCTCAACTTTTTCA
>Ga0233432_10000579_pt1 | contig 35278 bp, 41 predicted proteins | sample SI_122_August201_6_FD_179870 | JGI IMG/M metagenome (GOLD analysis project Ga0233432, IMG submission 179870) | Seawater microbial communities from Saanich Inlet, British Columbia, Canada - SI_122_August2016_10_MG | ecosystem: Environmental > Aquatic > Marine > Inlet | place: Canada: British... | reverse complement strand
AACAACTTCCTGCTTGGTTTTACCTAAGTTGCGATAGAGGTAGCCTTTGCCAATCCGGGGAACCAAGGGCTTGGGGACACGTCTTCTATAGCGATAGATACCATCGGCTTTACGCTCTGTATAAAGGGGCAAGTTTAAGATCTCAGTGTCCTCATTAGTTACACTGATATCATTGTCCTCTTCTTGCATTACGAGCCGCCTGTTTTTGACCTCATTGAGTTCCTTTTTGACTCAACTTGAGTTCCCTTTTTAGCAGCCTAGGCCACGTATGCTTTATTATAAAGGAAAAACTAGCCTAAATCTGGCATCCACGGCCGGAGTTCTACTCCTAATCCCTGCGCTGAGTTACTGCTAACATACTGATATCATTAGATACAGCATACCTGAGTTCATCACAATAAGGCGTATTCTGGTTATTAATGGCTGGGGGCCAGTGCCACCCCCTATACCCGGGTATCGTATACATGCCTGACCTGAAATTGGGTTATGGCAATCGTCAACTTGGTACGTCTACCCTAATACCCGATCTTGACGGTTTTATCTGACCAGTGGGTATGTGCCGCTTATGCATCCAGCTTATACGAGGGTGTCCTTATATATTAATACCCCTTCCTCGTTAAAGAAGAGAGATAACAGTGTAGGGAATGTAGGCAATGTAGGTAAATCCGAAAAGTCCCCAGAAAAGTTTTCCAAAATACCTACATTGGTCGAGGGTTAGAGGTGGATTACCGGTTGGATACCGTGCCATTGCATTCCGCTGGAAGCGCGGTGTTGGTAAACATTCGGAAGTTTTTCTAAGGCATTTTTAAATGCATTAGTCGACTGCGGTTTGCGACCAAGCGCTTGGCAAAATTGGCGATAAGCTTCGTACAGCTTAGAAGCTGAATACTTCGTGTCTGCCGCAAAGCTGAAACTATGTAGCAATAACCTGACAAAGCCCGCCAAACTTCAAACCGGCCATTTGAGATGCAAAACCTATCCCGGAACGCGCGCCGATGGAGGTGTGGAGCGCGACCGTCCCGTACGCATTTTTCCGTCGATCATCACAGCCGCTATACCGGGGATGTTGCCTACGGCCATCGCCTCAAGAACGTTTTTGCCTTCAGAGCCACTTGGGCGATCCATGAATACGATATCTGCAGAGCGTCCAGCCTCCAGGATCCCTTGCTTCAGCCCGCGTTTTTTGGTGACATTCCCCGTACCACAGCACCAGGCTTGCTCGGCGGGAAGGCCACCGATGCTGGCCAACAAGGTCGCCATGCGCAGCATCCCATTCGGCTGGACGCCAGAGCCCGCTGGAGCGTCGGTGCCAATAAGAAAGTCGCCCAATCGATCATTTTCCATCGCGCCTTCCATAGCGACCAGCGCGGATTTCTCGTTGCCATTATGCACTGCTTCTAGGGCTCCTTTGGCATGGCGACAGAGTTCGCGTATATCAGTGTGGGGGTTGGACGTTGGGCCGCCGTTTATATGGCTGAGCACATCAGGCTGCGCCTCTAGCACATCCTCTGCCGTAACGTGGTGCGACCCAGCGATTGAGGGCCCGCCAACATGCATGATCGTTTCGATCCCCAGCTCGCGGCACCAAGCGGTCACACGTGCCGCGTCCGCGCCTTTGGCGACAGTGCCTAGGCCAATTTCGCCGATGTGACGGATACCGGCCGCCTTAATGCCTTCGTAAAAGTCACGGCCAAAATCCAGCTCGGGCACGGGCGCGCCCGCGATGACCTTTGCGCCAAGCGAGCGGAAATTCGCAAAGCAGCGCTGAGCGACCATCGCAAGGGCTTTGACGCCTTCCGCATCCTTAGGCCGGCCTGGCAAATGGACCTCCCCCGCTGAGATAAAACTGGTCACACCGCCGTTCACGTTCATTTCGATCCAACCGCTTTGGTTCTGGCGTGGTGTCCAATCGCCGAACACAGGGTGGCAATGCCCATCGATCAGGCCCGGGGCAACCGCGCAGCCGCCCGCATCAATGACACGGTCGGCATCGCCCTGTTCGAGGCCAATAATTACGCCGTCTTCAATCAGCAGGCAATCGTTGTCGGCAATGGGTTGATCCAGATCACCTGTCAACAAAAGGCCAATATTATGGATCAAAGTGCGTCCGACTTCGGGTGCATCTTTGGGTGCGTCAGCCATTGATCTCTCCTTGAAATTGCGGTCCCATAGACACAGATGCGCTATCAACCAACACGTCTTTTTGTTAGTATACAAACATTATACTATGGGCTGTCAACTTCTTTGTCCTAAGAACAAGAGGGACTAGGAGATCTTGGCCAAAAGCGTCAAAAACATTTCACGCTCCAATTCCCTCAGTGGCTCAAGTGTTTCTTTGGTGATTTGATGGCCAGCGTCTTTTAAATCCTGCGCCATAGCTTTGGTTCCTTCGGTTGGAACAACTAAAGCCCGCCGTTTGTCAGAAGGGTCCGGCTTGACATATACCAGATCCCGCGCGCGCAATCTGTCGACAACGCCCTTGATCGTCGCCACGTCCATTGCCGTTTTGCGCCCAAGATCATTTTGCGAACACTCTCCCAGTTCCAGCACTTTGATCAGCACCGAGAACTGTGCCGGGGTCAGCCCAAGCGGCGCATGGGCCTGGAAAATTCCGGAATGGCGTTGGCCAGCAAGGCGCATCATGAAACCCACCTGCTCTTCCAGCATATAGAGTTTTTTGGTCATTCTATCACTCTTGAGCGTCACGTTGTTCCAAACTTTAGTTTAACACAGCTTTTTTAAATGAATTCGCCAAAAGGTAAAAGGTCACTTTGTACAACGATAAGAAGCCTTGATCCTGAAGCACGGTGCGCCATCGCGCCCAGCACTTGGGGCCTTATCATTGCAATATAACACCTTTGGCGCGCATCATTTCAATGGCCTGCGCCAAGGAGTTTTCGTTGTCGATTGCTCTGCAAGCTTTCTCAATCACCGTGACTGAAAACCCTTGATCCGCCGCGTCCATCGCCGAGTATGCGACACAAAAGTCCAATGCCAACCCTGCCAATCGCACATGAGTCACGCCACGCTCACGCAACAGCCCGACAAGCCCCGTTGGTGTTTTCCGGTCATTTTCAAAGAAAGTGGAATAACTATCAATAGAACTGCGGGTTCCCTTGCGAATGATAGCCTCTGCGGCATCTGCGTGTAGTTTTGGATGAAAAGCAGCACCTTCTGACCCCTGCACACAATGGGCGGGCCAGAGCGTTTGCGCGCCATAGTCCATCTGGATCGTATCAAAAGGTGATTTGTTTGCGTGGTTATTGGCAAAAGACGTATGATGCTCAGGGTGCCAATCCTGAGACAAGATAACCATCTCTGCCGTTCCGATCAGGGCGTTAATAGAATCTACCACTTCATCCCCCCCAGGAACGGCTAAGGCACCGCCAGGGCAAAAGTCGTTTTGTACATCAATGATAATAAGAGCGTTGGACATGTTCTCTCCGTCTTTTGGGGTCTATACACCCAGATATTTCTTGAGGATCGAGGCGTTGCCATCCACATCAGACGGCGTGATCGTTTCACGATCCCGCCCGTTTTCAACGAAGGTAATACGATCAGCGATGGATAGAACTGAATCAATCCGCTGTTCGACCAGAATAATGGCATAGCCTTCGGCCTTCATCTGCACCACGACCTTCCGAATTTGGTTAATCATCGATGGTTGCAGCCCTTCTGTTGGCTCATCCAGCAACAGCACTTTTGGGCGAAGGCACAAGGCGCGGGCCGTGGCCAACATTTGTTGTTCACCGCCTGAAAGGGTTGCTGCAACCTGATCCAGCCGTTCTCGTAGCCTTGGAAACAACTCTAGCACCCAATTGCGAGTGTCGGCACCTTCTCCACGGGACATAAGGCCCATCTCTATGTTCTCTGACACCGTGAGTTCGGGAAACAACCCCCGCCCTTGTGGGATATAGCCGATCCCGCGCCCGGGGACCTTGTACGCGGGCAGTCCGCGTAGGTCCTCGCCGTCAAGCGTGATCTGCCCTTGATGCAGTGGCAGTTGGCCCATGATGGCCTTGAGCAGAGTGGTTTTACCCGCACCGTTGCGGCCCATAACGCAATGGATTTCACCAGCATTGACGGCGATGTTCACCCCAAAGAGGACTTTGACCTCGCCATAGCCGGTATGGATGTCGCGTGCTTCAAACATTGGCTGGTGTCCCGAGATAGGCAGATTGTACGGCGGTATTGGTCTGAACCTCATCGAAAGATCCGGACGCGAGCAAACGTCCTTGATCCAGCACGGCCACATGATCAGCGGTGTCCGCGACAACGCGCATATTGTGCTCGATCAACAGGATGGTTGTATCTTTAGCGAGCCCGCGCATGAGGGCAACAAAGGCATCGACCTCCCCCTCGGCCAAGCCTTGCGTGGGTTCATCCAGAATGAATAATTTGGGGTCCTGGGCCAGGCCCAAGGCGATCTCTAACACCCTGCGGTGTCCATAGCTGAGGTCTGAGGCGATCTGATCTCTGCGATCAGACAGGCCGATCTTTTCCAGCGCTGCCGCTGTTTTTGCGGCATGGGCGGCCTTGTCATGCGCCAGCTTGCGGCCTGCGGCAAGGGACACATTGTCCTCAACGGAAAGTCCAGGAAATATCGACGTGATTTGAAACGTATAGGCCATTCCAAGCTGCATCCGTTTATGGGCCGGAAGGCCACTAATGTCCTGACCTTCGAAATGCACCGTGCCGCGTGTGGGCAATGTGCGTCCGCTGACCATGCCGACAAAGGTGGACTTACCTGCGCCATTGGGGCCAATCAGGGCTGTTATCTTGTTGCGAGGCAGGACGAAATCCACATCTGTGTTGGCGTGCACGCCCCCATAGGATTTTGTAAGCCCTTTGGTTTCAAGTATATTTACGGCAGCCATTTGAAAACTTTCTTACGCAGAACTCCCGCCAACCCATGAGGTGCGAACAGAGTGATAAGGACCAGCGCGACCCCTGCGACCAGCATATAGGCATTCGTCAGTCCGCTGGAAAAGTCGATCAGGTAGAACATAAACATCACGCCGATCAGAGGGCCGATGGTCGTTCCCGCACCGCCCAAGAGCACCCACAAAAGCGGGAAGATGGAGTAGTGGACCGCCGCAAAGCTGGCGCCAACATACCCAAAGAGCAGCGCGTAAGCGGCCCCGGCAACGCCAGAGACGGTGCCCGACACAACCAAAGCCTGAAGTTTTAGGCGCCCGACGTCATATCCCAGCATGCGCGCCCGTTCCTCGTTTTCGCGGATCGCGACAAGACGTTTGCCAAAAGGGCTTTGCACCAGTCGCGCCATAACAAGAAAGCACAGTGCAAACAGGATAAAGGCAGTGGCATAGCGAGCGGTCTCGGATGTCAAATCAATCCCGGCAATGCTGCGCTGTGCCTGCTGAACGATGAACCCTTCATCCCCGCGGGTGTATTCCCCAAAGTAGAGGATCACCAAATAGACGGTTTGCGCGAACATCAAAGTCACGATCATGAAGGCCACACCGATCGTTCTAAGCGCAAGATACCCTGCCCCAACGGCCAGAAGACCCGCCGTTGCCACTGCGATTGCAAACGCAGGAATAACAGGCAAACCGCCAAGGTTCACGCTGAGCCCAAAACCGTACATCCCGGCGGCAAAAAACATGGCGTGGCCAAGGCTCAGCAGTCCGGTATAGCCGAACAGTAAGTTGAACCCGATGGCATAGATGGCAAGCACCATAATCCGGGAAAAAGCACCCACATGGTAGGCGGGCAGCACGAAAAACAACACGGCCAGCAATGCAAGGACGCCAAGATGGAGCGTTATTGATTTGGATTGAGTCGTCATACTGCAATCCGCCCCATCAAACCTTGTGGCCGGAACACAAGAACCAAAGCCACCAAAAGGGTTGCGATGATCTTGGCTAGGGTAGGTGAGAAAAAGACGGAAATGATCCCATCACTCATACCGATCAGAACTGCAGCAATGACCGTTCCCGGTAAGCTGCCAAGACCGCCAATGATCACGACGATAAAGGCCAAGAGCAAAGGATCGCCGCCCATGAGATAGTGCGCCTGCTGGATGGGCACGACCAGCACGGCGCCTAAGGCTGCAAGCCCTGCGCCAAGGCCAAACACCCAGGAATAGACCTGCGCCACAGGCACGCCGAATGCCTGCGCCATGTCTCGATCCTGCTGCGTGGCGCGCATGATAAGACCGACCTTGGTGCGAGTCAGAACCAGCCAAAGCACACCCAGGACAGCGATGGCTGCGAAAATCACGAAAAGCTTGTAGCTCGTCACACTCAGCCCCCAGGGCCAAATCATCTGAAAGCCGTTTTCACCCAACTCGACCCAAGGCAAAGCCAGCCGGGTGTTAAAGGGCGCCTCTACGGGCCGGGCTTCCGGCCCGTAGAGCATGAGTGTAGATTGCTGCACAATATAAAGAACACCAATGGTCGCCACGATGGTGCGGTCCACATCATAATTGATCCGTTTCAGAATCAATCTGTCTACGCCAGCCGCAATGCATCCAACCAGAACCGGCACGATGGCAAGCGCTGCAACAAAGCCAAGGGCGGGATGTCCGCCAATGGTAACTGTCACCGCCCAAGCCAACACCGCGCCCAGCATGAAGAACTCACCATGCGCCACGTTGACCACGCGCATGACACCGAAAACAATGCTGAGGCCCACAGCCGTAAGCACAAGTATAGCCGATATGACCGCCCCCTCAATAGAGGCGAGCATCAGGTGAGGCCCGAAATCCATAGTATGTGTCTCTTCTCTAAGTGCAGATCAGGGTTAGAGGGATTGTGTGGTATAGTTCACCTCGTCCTCGTACATCCCATCCTCAATGGACGCCGTATGCACGACATTGAGCGTGCCATCCGAGACCTTCGAGATGTACTGCTTTCCAAACGCCTGGTGGGTTTTGCCGTTGAAAACCTTATCCCCTTGCGGATGCTCAATCGACTCGGGCATGTCTGTCATGGCCTCGACCGCTTCGATCAGCTTGGCACGGTCCGCGGGGCCTTGATAGTCAGCCGCTTCCATACCCGCCTTGATCACGTGTAGCGTTTCCCAGCACCCAAACATATGCGCATAAGTCGACACGTTCGACGGATCATCAATCGCAGCACCACGTTCGTTTACGCCAACGGCGGCGCGGTACGCATTTGACGCGTCAGAGGCATCTGCCTGCTGATGGCGCGGCATGCCTTCCCAGAAAAAGGCCCCTTCTAGGAATTCAAGACCCGGGCTCTTAATGTCGACGGCTTCCAGGCTGTCGATAAAGCCGAAGAGCTCAGGCCGGCTGGGGCCAAAGAACTCACCCAGTTCTTTCACAAAGGTCAGCACTGCGGGGCCAACCATGACGTGGTAGATCACTTCGGTCTCGCGCGGGATGCTTGGGAAATAGCGCGTAAAAGTCGTCTCGGTCGGCGGGATCGCAATCTTGGCGACAACTTCACCACCCTGGGCGGCAATCGCTTCCGAAAAGAAGTCACGATGATCATGGCCAAAGGCAAAGTCAGGATAGATCATTGTGACCTTTTTCCCGAGATTGTCCGCAATAAATGGCGCCATGGAAACCACCTGGCTTTTCACATCGGTTATGCCGGGCTGCAGCGTGTAGCGATTCAGCATCCCGCTGGCGACGTGATGCCCTTCCGAAACGACGAAATAGGGCAGCTTTAACTCGCCCGCGCGCGGGGCAGAGCCAATAACAACATGACTAAATAGCGTTCCAAAGGCTACATCAACTTTGTGCTGATTGGCGAATTTTTCAAGCACTTCGGCACCGCGGCCCGGATCCGTTGCATCGTCTTCGGTCACGATCTCAACCGGGCGTCCATTGATGCCGCCCATATCATTGATCCGTGCGACAGCAGCTTGGGTGGTGGTGTCGTACCAACGACCATAGGCCGCCCCAATCCCGGTCGCGTGTTTTTGGAACCCGATCTTGATCGGGGCCGAGCTTTGGGCTTGCGCAAACCCAAGGGACCCGGGCATCACGCCGCCGGCCGCCAAAGCACCAGCGCCCGCGCCGAGGCCGAGCAGAGTTTTTCTGCGAGTTAATTTTGTCAAATCCGTCAAAGCTTTTATCTCCTCTATTGAGTGCAGGGCGGTTGGCCGCCTCTTGAAGCATACTGTGTGTGTACTAACGATCTGTCCACAACTTTTTATGCTCCCCTCGGACTCGCAAGCAGCCAGAGACCGAAAATCGTATAGAAAATCATCAGAATGGACAGACCAAGTTGTAGCATCACAACATCGCGCCGCGATGAGACCAACGCCTCAGCTGTTCTATGGCAAAGAACCACCGCCAATACATGCGACATTACGACCATCCCCGCCTGTGTGAACCAGATGATTTTCACGTTCTCCGGGACGGTCAAAAAACCCACCAAAACTCGACGGCTCCCCAGACCAAACAGGTTCCAACCTTGTGCCAGCGGGTCCGCAAGGCCGGCCACAACTATCTGTATCTGAACGAGAAATGTCACAAAATAGTGCGCAAAGTGGTAGCCAATGGCGATCGGAAGCAAGGTGATGGCAAAGCGTATAAATGCCGCCTTGAACGGAACTGGATCTTTGACCCATTTGATCCCGCTGAATGCCGCCACTGCAAGGATAATCGTCAATAATAAAATGCTGCCGTAAAGACCGATCAAGGTGGGCATAATCAGGGCTGTGCGACCGGGATATTCAAGCGGATTTACACCGATCTTGGCCAGCCACCAGAAGGTTTCGTACAACCCATCAAAACTGCCTGCAGCAAGGATAATAACAACAAATATTGCGTGGCTCAGATCATGATCTCTGTCCTGCAGAAGCTGCCAACCGGGCAGGCCAAGGCGATTTGATCGACCCATTCGAATCAATCCGATCAGGGCGAATAGAACCGAAAAACACTCAACTTGTTTCAGCCAAGCCTCTCGTCCAAACACGGTCATTCCACCGAGTGTGAGAGCCCAATATCCCAGTGCAAAGACAGCAAGCCGATCGGGATCGTTTGGGGCTGTATCCGCCAGAACGAACCCTTGGAAGGCCGCCATAAGGACCACAGCGGGCCAAATCGACAGGCGTGACGGCAGATTTAAGATCACGCGATGCTCTGACATCAGCATTCGGTGCACCGCGGGAAACGGATTGATCCAAGACCAAAGGTCGAAAATCAAAGCCTGGACAACAAAGAAAAGCATCCACCAAACCGTCCAAATGACCAATGGTAGTAAGTTCGCCTGCGGGTCCGTGGGCCCTCTGAGACCAATTAGGATCAACAGCGCCAAGCAAAGCGCACCCGTCGATTGGCTCCAGTCTCGCAAAGGCAACGTGCTTGCCGTGAACCGAAGTGGAACCGGTTGCATCACTGCATCAATTATGCCGGGTTTGGCGAAGATGAGCAGCAGAATGGTCAACGCCACTGTGACCGTTCCACCAGCGATGTAGGCGGTCGTTGGCAGGAGCAAAACAAAGCCTTGGTTGGCTGCATGTGCCCAAACGGGCGTCGTGCCAAGCATAAAGGCGCCCAAAACACCAAAAACCAACTTCACAAGGGATATCATTTTGTTAGTATACATATGAAATTGACGGGGAAGGCAAGAAAAACGATGAAGACAGGTTGGATAGTGGCGGCCGGGGCCGCGGTTGCGCTCGGTGCAGCTTACATCTTTACGGGAACACCCCAAGGCTCGGTAACTGCGATAAATGGGCTGGCCATGCCGGTGGGGACATCCGGGGGAGTGTTCATGGTGACGTTGGATCTGCAAAATGACGGTGCGCCGGTTATGCTTGAGAATGTTACATCTCCGTCCGGGGCCACTGTGTCATTCATGAATCCAAACCAAACCGGAGCAATGGTTATTCCCGGGAATGACACCGCGCAACTGGCAATGGATGGTGCCCATATCATGCTGCGCGTTGCGCCCGGCGAATTTCCAGAAGGGTCGTTTCAATCCCTATCTTTAGGGGTGAGCGATGGCAGCGAGGTTGTCACGCGTATCTTGCATAAGACACCGACCGGTACGATGTCGGGCATGGATCACAGCATGGGCAATGGCATTGACATGTTGCCCAGCCCAAAGATCGCGTTGGCGGGTGATCCTGATGTCAAAGCCGATGGGTTCGAGGTTGAGATCACCGTCGAGAATTTTGAATTTGTCGTCGTTGACGGCATGGCACCGCATGTTGACGGTCAAGGCCACGCGCATATTTATCTGAATGGTGTCAAACTAGGCCGCCTCTACGAAAACCGGTTCGAGGTGGGTGGCCTCCCTGCTGGGGAGTATGATTTGACAGTTGCGCTCAACTCCAATGATCACCGTCCTTATGTGTCGGATGGCGCACCGGTAGCCATTACCTATCGGTTCAGTCTCTAGAATGTCCCCCAACGCGCCTAAATATCCGAGACCTCTGGCGCGTTACATCACTGGAGCCGTCCGCTATAATTTCTCTTTAAGCTCGGGCACCGACATCCTCGACCGGTATCCGCTGTCCACAGCCTCCACCTCTCCGGCCACAAGACCATAGGTCACGAAACCAGCGCCGAGACCGCGATAGGTGTCTCGGGTCATGGTGCCCAAAAGGCCCATCTTGGTAAAAATCTCGGGTTCGGTGGTTTCCGTGGCATATACGTCGGTCACACGGGCCATAAGCTTGTCTTGGGCGTAGGCGCGCGCGCTATCACAGATCATGCGTTTTTCTTAGGTCAACTTCTGCTCGAACAGCAGCGCGTCGTCCGAGGAAAACGTTAAGGTCTGGCGTGCTTTGGGGGCTGAGGTCTTTGGGCACGGTATCTCACCTTAATCCACGAAGGCACGTTCGACGACGAATGTGTCTGGCTTGCTGTTCGACCCTTCCACAAGCCCGAAACCTTCAAGCGTGGCTTTGGTGTCTTTGAGCATTGCCATTGACCCGCAGATCATGCCGCGATCCGTCTCCGGGTGGATGGGCGGCACACCCAGATCATCAAAAACTTTGCCGCTGGCCATCAGGTCTGTGATCCTGCCCTTGAACGGGAAGTCTTCGCGCGTGACGGTGGCATAGAGGTGCAAGCCACCTACAAACTCGCCGCACAACGGGTCGTCCTTGACCGAGGCAACCAACTCTTGGCTATAGGCCAATTCGGCCACTTCGCGGCAGGTATGCGTGACGATCACCTCTTCGAACTTCTCATAGGTTTCGGGGTCGCGGATCAGGCTGGCAAAGGGCGCAAAACCCGTACCGGTTGAAAACATCCAAAGCCGCTTGCCCGGCAAGAGCGCATCATTGACCAAGGTCCCCGTCGGCTTCTTGCGCATCAGGACGGTGTCGCCCTCTTTGATCTTTTGCAGATGCTCGGTGAGCGGCCCGCCAGACACCTTGATCGAATAAAATTCCAGCTCCTCATCCCAGCTCGGAGACGCCACAGAGTAAGCGCGAAACACCGGCTTTTCTGCATTGGGCAGGCCGATCATCACAAATTCGCCTGAACGGAACCGGAATGTGTCGGGACGCGTCATACGAAATCGAAAGAGGCTGTCGGTATAGTGCTGAACTTCAGTCACCGTCTGGGCGAAAACGCCTGTAGGAATAGGGAAGTCTGTCTTTGCGGCTGCGTCCAACATATTGTGCTCCTCAGGCAGCGGAGGCTTCGCGAAGAAGCGCCAGTTTATCAGGTTTGTCAGCCAATTTATGAGCATCTGGCAAAGGCGCGCCCTGCTCATTAATGTTTGGCCATTTTTCAGCGAGGCGCTGATTCAGCGCGATCCATTTTTTGGCGTCTGGAATGATATCCGGCTTGATCGCATCCACCGGGCATTCCAGCTCGCAAACGCCACAGTCGATGCAATCTTGATATTTGCAGTTGATACATGCGTCTGTCGCGGCATAAGTCATTGCGCCATCCATTTCATTTGCATACTAACGAATAAATATACGGATACACTTATGTCAATGGAAAACAGACGGCTCGCCAAATTTCAGCCGTTTCGGATCAAATCAAAGCGCTTGAATGTTCGCTGCAAAAACATGGATGCGTCTCGAAACAGTATAAAAACATGGGATTAAAATAAACATACGATTGTAAGGCCTGAAAGTCATCGAACTGGCCCGCATCCTCGCAGGGCCTTGGATCGGCCAGACTTTGGCAGATCTGGGGGCCGATGTGATCAAGATCGAAAGCCCCGAAGGAGATGACACCCGCATATGGCGTCCCCTCTTTATCGAGCGCGGCGGAGACAAAGCGGCTGCCTATTTCCACGGCGCAAATAAGGGGAAAACAAGCGTTGCGATTGATCTGAAAGACCCCGAGGATCTGGCGCGGCTCAAATCCATGATTACCGGAGCCGATATTCTGGTCGAAAACGTCAAAATCTGGGGGCCTGACAAAGTTTGGCCTCGACTTCGACAGATTGCACGCAGCGCACCCCGCCTGCGTCTATTGCTAAGTTACAGGCTTAGGCCAAGACGGGCCTTATGCCTCCCGCTCGGGTTATGATTTTCTTGTGCAAGGCATGTCCGGCATCATGAACCTGACAGGAGAGCCAAAGAGGCAACCGCAAAAATGGGCATCGCATTTATGGATATTTTCTCGGGCCTGTGCGACGTTATCGGCATTCAAGCGGCATTGGCCGAGCGGGAACGCTCTGGTCTAGGCCAACATGTAGATATCTCATTGCTCGATTCAATGACGGTGGTTTTGGTCAATCGGGCGATGAACTTTCTTGTATCGGGCAAGGCACTGACACGGCTTGGCAATGCGCATCCCAATATCGTTCCATGTAAGGTCTTTGCCGTAGCCGACGGTCATGTCATCATCGCCTGCGGAAATGACAGATAGTTTGCATCGCTTTGCCAATTTTTGGGGTCAGAAGATCTGCTCGCGGCACTGGCATTGCAACCTAGATCGGGTTGAAAACCGCGAGGCGCTGACAGCTGTGTTACAAGAAAAGCTGATGACATGGCGCAAAGCGCAGTGCCTTGCCGCCCTAGAACAGACGGTTGTACCCGCCGGTCCCATCGATGCCATTGAATAAGCTTTGGCTGATCCACAGATAGTGGCGCGCGGCCTAGAAATTGCGCCAGAGGGCATACCCGGTCCGCGCAGTCCGTTGCGCTTTTCACGCTCTGAACGGGTGCTCGAGCGGGCCGCGCCCCAAAAGCCCTAGCGCAGGCCGTCCTGACCGGTCGCGTCGGTATGCGTCAGCCCACCGACGCGCGGCAGCGGCCGCCCGCTATCGGTCACTGCGATGGCCACCATGATCTCATTGGCGCGCGGCGCATCGTTCAACCGCACCTCGATTCCATCAAAATGGCTACGCACATAGGCCGCGTCTTTGTGGCCCAGCGGCACATCAAGAACCTGACCCGGAGACCCCATTTTCTTGGAAGATGGCACCAGAGCCGCCCCCTTTTCCACCTCTTTACGCAGAGGCGCGCCCATTTTGGGATGGAGCAGCGCGGCGGCGTGTTCCAACTCGCCATTCTCGCCCACCATCGCAGATTTGCCGTAGCTTTCGGCCTGCTCTGGCGTGATGCCCAAGGCTTCGACGCATTTGCGGCCCAGCAAGGCCCCCAGCTCTGCCCCGATATCAATCAGCGGGCTCAGGTCTTCCTGATAGCTGTTCGCAAACGGGTTCTCCATCACCGCAACAGCAACAGCCTTGCGCGTCGCGGGGTCGATCTTGCGGCCCATTTCCTGATGCGTTTCTTCGATATTGACGGCAATTTTGCGGATTTTCGCGTTCATCTCAAGCCATCCTCCCCTTTGATATCTTTTGCAGCCAGGCCCCCTGCCCGGTCATGAATACGCGGCCCGGTGCTCATCACCAGCACAAGGGCCATTTCATTCGCTTTGGGTGAATCGTTCAGGCCGACTTCCATAGAGTCAAAATGGCTGCGCACATAAGACGCGTTGATATGCGTGATCGGCACATCCAGCCGCCCCCCCACGCCCGCGACCTTTTTGGACGAGGGCACAATCGCATTGGAGTCATTCAGCAATTCGCGCATCGCATAGCCGCCGGGCGCATGCCACAGCGCGCCGTGTTCGAGCTCTCCGGCCTCGCCCACCATAGCACCTTTTCCATAACCTTCGATGTGATCAGCACCGCCAAGCAGCTCTACTAGACGCGTTGCCATTTGCAGGCCTAGCGGTTTTAGGTCTTCCATGAACCATTGAATATCGGGTTCATACCTCCCGGCGAAGGGGTTTTCGATAATCGCCAAAGCGGCGGCTCGACGCAACGGGTTGGCCGGCGCAGGTCCGCCTTCGTGAAAAATCTCTTCGAACGAATAGGCCGTTTTGCGAAGGTTAAGCTTGGACATGGATAGGCTCCTTTGAGGGTGTTAAAAGATAGAATGGAGAGGTCGCCACATGCCCTTGCAGGAAAAGGGCAGCCATGTTGATCAAACCTTGCCTTTGGAAATCATCCGCGCGTCGCTTGCCAGCATCCAGTGCACGGGTGCATTCGGCGGCACTCAGCGGGTCACAGCCGGTCACAACAGGAAGGTCGCCCAGATCCGATGCCTCATCCAGGTCACATGCAGCGCGGCGCGTGATGGCCGGATGGCCCGGCAGATCGACTGCGTTTGCAATTAGCGTGGCCGCAACATCAGCCGCGGCAGCGCTCGGGGAAAGCACCGTCACACTTTCTGCAATCCCAAGCGAGTGGCTGCGCCCGGGCCGGCCCGATGTGGCGATGCCCCCAATCTGGTCGATGGCGTCAATTTGGATGCGGCCTAGATCCCTGCCGCCATGCCCTTTGATTGCCGTCGAAAGCGACGTCCCCCGACCCAGATACAGCGCGATATCGCCGCCATTGTTGACATAAGCCCGCGAGATATCGGCATGCTGGCACATCGCTGACAGCACTTCATCCGCCACACTCCCGGCCACAGCTGCCATCCGCGTCAGGTAGCCCGTGCTGGCAAATGGGGTGCAGGCCATATGCATTCTTTGGGCAACTTGGCCTTTGGGCTTCGTTGTAAACGGCGACAGCATCTCGCGCAGGGCAGGCAACTCTGCGACGATCTCGGCAATGATAGTTTCAAACCGCTTTGCTGCTGCCCGATACGCAGCATCACGGCCGCCCTCGGCCCAGATTATCAGATCACTGGGGCCGTGCTGGAGATGCAATCGATCCCCGGGCAAAAGGCGCGCGGATGGCATTATTCAGGCTTGTCCTTCCAACGGTAGTTGCCGCGATCCATTGGATTTTTGGCATTCGGGTTTTGCGGCACATGACGCGCTTCGCCTGCATTGATATCGTCAACACTCCGCATATGATCCAAATGCCCACCCAATGCAGAGTAGTCACTGACCCGCAACGTGAACTCGATCGGAGCGACCAGCGCAGGCGTCGGCACATAGCCAAAAGAATGCGTCGGCATATCCAGAACATCCACCATCACTGTAATCCCGCCGCCGGGCCAGACATAGGCATCCGCACCGCCACAAGATACATGGGTCAAAGCGTCCTTAACAGATCGAGTCAGTTGAACCGGATTTTCAGTCACACCGGCCCGCAAAGAGCCCCCTGCCCCGCCCATAAACAACACGGAGCAAACCGAAGGTTCACAGTTTTCAGCAATCAACTGCGCCGAAGCGGCCAGTTTTTCGGGAACATCCTTTTTCTGGGGCAGTAAATCTGCATCCAGTTCATAATAGCCAAACTGTTCGCCAGTCGTGGACACCATAAACAATCGTAGGCCTTCCCATGCGACCTTGGGATTGAACGGCCCAAGAATTTTCAACGGATCGTCAATATCGGTGCCGCCCCAGCCGGTGCCCGGCCCGGCGACCTGGAAATAGCGACCCGGCGTCGACCGCCGCCCCTTGATCTTGATCCCAGAGGCCGGAACATCCAATGTTTTGCCGGTTTCATGTTCGCTGAGAACCCCGGTGATATGGTCATCAACCACAACAACGTCGTCCACAAGGCCGATCCACTGTCTTGGAAACATGCCGATAGTGGCGGATCCGCAACCAACGCGCATCAGGCGTTCGGTTTCGCCGTTGATGATCGGTGGTTTGCCAGCCTCTACGATAACCTCGGTCGCGTGCTCAAGCTCACCGATCACCATCGTGACCGCTTCGCGATTACACAACCGCAAAAGCGCATCGCAGGTGACCCGGCCCTCTTTCTTGGACCCGCCTGTCAGGTGTTCGACCCCTCCCAGAGACAACATCTTGGAGCCATATTCGGACGTCATCACATGGCCAATCGGCTCGCCATCGACAAACACAACATCGCGCTCGTGGCCGATATGGCGGTCGGTGTCGATCTTCACCTTCACGCCGCAATAGCTGAAGATGCCTTCGGTCACGACGGTGACCATATCCACGCCTTCCACCTCTTGGCTGGCGATAAAGGGCGCTGGTTTATAGTCGGGATAAGTGGTACCGGCGCCTACCGCGGTTACAAATTTCCGCTTCCCTTTGATGATGTCGCCGTCCCAGTTTTCGGACGCCCCTTCACCCAAGAACGGCACCACATCATGGCCGCTTTGAATAATGGTGAGCGGGTCAAGGCGAACCAATTCGCCTGCATGGTTTGCATAGCGATCACAGGCGCCCGAATTTCCATCGGCGATGTAGCACATCACCGGACAGGCATCGCAGCGGATCTTTTCAGATTTAACGTTGTCTTTCATTGCGCTGGCTTTCCTTTGATGGCCGCGTGGACCGCGCTTGGGGTCGCCGGGACTTTTTGAATGCGCACGCCAGTCGCGTGTTTAATAGCATTCAAAAGCGCAGGTGCCGTTGGAACCAGAACATGCTCACCCAACCCTTTTGCCCCATAAGGGCCATGGACATCAGGCTCTTCGATGATAATCGTCTCAATCGGTGGAATGTCCCCAATTGTGGGAATCAAATAGTCATGCAGATTTTCCGTGCGCCCGGGGATGTATTCCTCCATCAGCGCCATCCCAAGACCTTGGGCAATACCGCCGTGAACCTGTCCTTCCACCAACATCGGGTTGATTGCCTGTCCAACATCATGGGCGGCCACGAACTTGATCGGTTTGACGGTGCCTAGGGCGGTATCAACCTCCACCACCGCCATTTGGGTGGCATAGCCGAACTGCGCATAGGGATGGCCCTGACCATTTTCATCCAATGGTTTGGTTGGCGGATCATAAGTCTCGCTCGCGTGCAGCACATAGCCTTCGGCATCTGCGTCGAGCGCATTCAGTTCCAGCACATGTTCGCCTACCGCATCCTTGGCTCGTATGGTCCCACCGCCGATCTCAAGCTGCGCATCTTCGGCCACATTCATCCGCTCAAGGATCGCAGCGCGCAGCGCAGCGCCTGACAGCCGCGCGGCGTTGCCCGACACGAATGTCTGACGCGAGGCAGAGGTTTTGCCCGCATCCGGCGTGACGTCTGTATCTGCGCCAATGCGCTGTACCTGACCGACGTCAACGCCAAGGGCCGTGGCAAAGACCTGGGCAATGACCGTATTGGCCCCTTGGCCGATATCCATCGCCCCCTGGTGCAATACAACCGTACCATCCTCTTGAATGCCCGATTTGATGGTCGAGGGATTGGGCAGCGACGTGTTCCCGCAACCGTACCAGCCACCCGCAACACCCACACCGCGCTTTCGGATGGTGTTCTGTGCATTAAATGCCTCTGCCGCAGCACGTTCTTTGGTCCAAGCTGGGCGCAGCGCCTCGAAACAGGCCTTGATTCCAACACCCTGACCGAAGACTTGGCCACAAACGGTGGGCGTTCCATTCTTCAGCACATTGGCGATACGAAACTCGAGCGCGTCTTGCCCAAGCTTATCTGCCAATTCATCAAATAGGCTTTCTTGCGCGATGGCTGATTGCGGCACACCAAAGCCGCGAAACGCGCCCGAAGGCGGATTGTTTGTATGAACGCCTTTGGACTGGGCTGTATAATCCGCAATCTGGTAGGGCCCTGATGCGTGAACGGGCACCCGGTTGGCGACAGTCGGTCCCCAGCTGGCATATGCGCCGGTGTCAAACGCCCCGGAAAAGTCAAATCCACATATCTTGCCGTCTTTGTCAGCCCCGATCCTCAGCGTGATATCTGAAGGATGTCTCTTGGTCGAAGCGCGCATCGACTCTGTCCGCGTATAACAGATGCGCACGGGCTGTCCTGTTTTCAGCGCCGCCATCGCCAGATAGGGCTGCACGCTCATATCAAGTTTAGAGCCAAATCCGCCTCCTACCGCCGTCGGCACAATGCGGATCTTGGATCGGTCCATGCCCAGCACTCGCTCCAACCCTTCGAGATCCATAACCGGGGCCTGCGTACAGGCATGCACCTCGACCCGGCCATTTACAACCTCGGCAAAACCGGCTTCGGGTTCAATATAGCCATGCTCGACAAAGCCGCTTTGGAAACGCCCCTCAACTGTCACATATGCCTTGGCCAAAGCGGCATCTGCATCGCCGCATTTCACAAAACCGCCGCACATAACGTTATTGTCTCGGCCCTTGTGCAATTGCCCTGCGGAACTCAGTTGCGCGGCCTCAATATCTTGCGCGGCTGGCAATTCCTTCCAAGCAATCGGTACATCCGCCGGATCGATAGACCGCAACACATCGCGCGGGCCGACCAAGGCGGCCACCGCATCGCCTGTATAACGGGTTTCTGCTTCGGCAAAGACGGGTTGGTCTTCGAAGCCTGGAATTACACCAAAGCTGTTTTCGCCCTGCACATCTGCGGCCGTCAAAACAGCAGATAACCCAAGAGAATGGGCATATCCGTCCAGATTTCCCAGGGCGAACGAGGCCCTTGGAAAAGGTGAACGAATGACCAGCACCTCAAGGCATCCCGGGGGCGCAACATCGTCGCCATATTCCACCTGCGCCAAAATCTTGTCGGTGCCATCCAGATGTTGGATCGCCTCCCCCACATGCCCTGTGGCTTCGACGGCAACAGCGGGCACATTCCTCACGGCATCAATGATCTTGCGATAACCGGTACAGCGGCATAACACGCCACCTAGCGCATCCATCACCTGCACTTCGCTTGGCTCAGGCACGTCGCGCAGCAGGGCCACAGCCGAAACCATCATGCCCGGCGTACAGATCCCACATTGTGACGCGCCGTGATCCAAAAAGCTCTGCATCAAACGCGCAGCGATCGGATCTGACACATGAAGCCCCTGAACGGTTTCCACCTTACGCCCTGCCGCCTGATGCGCCGGGGTCAGACAAGCGCATACCGGCGCGCCATCAAGCAGAACCGTGCAGGCACCACAATCGCCTGCATCGCACCCGATCTTGACGTCTCTTTGCCCAAGGCCTTCCCGCAGCAAGTCTGACAGGCGCTGGCCTGGAAACGGATCCGCCGCCTGCGCTTCGCCATTGACCCAAACCTCTAAGGCAGCCTTTTTCGCTTGTATATTCATCGCCGGCTCGCCCCCATCACAGCGCGCTGAATTTGTTCCTGGACCACCGCCAGGCGGTAAGTCCCTGATCCGCGCACGTCATCAATTGGGGACAGGGGGGCAAGGTGTTCTGCTCTAACAAGCACATCCTGCGGCGTCTTCCCTTTCAAATCCTTTTCCAACGCGTACAGCCGCTGAGAGACTGCGGAACAAGATCCGACAGCGATGCGCACATCCTCAATGCGCCCATCCTGACCAAGGAGCACATTGGCGGCGGTCATGGTGATTGAGATGACCAGATAGCGCCGCGATCCAAGCTTTTCAAAAGCAGACCCCATGCTGATCGGCGACGGCGGAATAAGGACGGCTGAGACCAGCTCATCCGGCTTCAGGACCGTTTGGCGCACGCCTGTGATGAATTCGTTCAAGGGCAGAACACGCGTGCCGGTGTCTTGGCTACATAGTTCGACCTTCGCATCCAGTGCCAGCAAAGGCGGCACACCATCCGCCGCCGGTGAAGCGTTGCAAATATTGCCTGCAATTGTCCCGGCATTCTGGATTTGAATGCCTCCCACTTTGCGGGCGGCCTGTTTCAATGCGTCAAAAGCAGCCGGTAGGTCAGCGTTTACAATATCCGACCAAGTTGCAGCAGCCCCTAATCGGACATCTTGCTCATCTTGCGAGATCTCTTTGAACCCGCAAATACGAGACACATCCATGAATTCAGACGGGCAGAACCCCGATTTGAGCGAGGGATAGACATCAGTGCCCCCCGCAATCACCTTTGGATTGCTATTCTTGAGCACCAAAAGCGCTTCTTCTAGATCCAAGGGTTGAGAATACATCTAGCACCAGAGTCATCATTCGTTTGCATGCTAACGATATTGGAGCGGATGCTTCTCTGTCAATTGTTTTGTTGGATTAATATGTTGCGGTGGTTGGCTCGCGGCATAGATCTACCTCAGAAGAAGGACATTCTCCTTTGTGCGACACCAATCTAACAGCGCGCCTGACGCGGCAGGTGGTAAGCTGTATGTAAAAATTGGATGGGACATAGATGATTGGGTCGCAACTCCAACAGCTTTTAGGCTGGAAAAAACTAACTCACCGAACCCTTAAAAAATGTGAGAGCGGAATGACTGGCAACTGAAGCGTTCGAATTTTTGACGCCCTAACCCCTTATTGCGCAGACATCGGAAAGAATGTTTCTCCAGATAAGCTCTTGAGCTTTGCTTTCACCTTCTATGGCACGGGTAAGAATCTCTTCTATCTCTGCATGCGCACTCGGCCATTTCCCAACAACTTCCTGCTTGGTTTTACCTAAGTTGCGATAGAGGTAGCCTTTGCCAATCCGGGGAACCAAGGGCTTGGGGACACGTCTTCTATAGCGATAGATACCATCGGCTTTACGCTCTGTATAAAGGAGCAAATTTAAGATTTCAGTGTCCTCATTGGTTACACTGGTATCATTGTCCTCTTTTTGCATTACGAGCCGCCTATTTTTGGCCGCATTGAGTTCCTTTTTGACCCAATTTGAGTTCCCTTTTTAGCAGGCTAATCCACGCATGCTTTATTATAAAGGAAAAATAGCCTAAATCTGGTACCCACGGCCGGACTCGAACCGGCACGGCCTATTAAGCCCAGAGATTTTAAGTCTCTTGTGTCTACCATTCCACCACGTGGGCAGGAACCAGATTTTTACACTTGCCGTTACTTTAAGTTCCAACCACCAAACAGTGTCACTTTTACGTCCACCGGTCGTTTTATTATCAAGAGCGCAGCACGTGCACACGCCTCATATCTCAAAGAACCACAGTTTATTCTCGAGCCAAACTCTGCCACCTGTTACGGTTGAAGACGATCAGCTCAAGGGCGTTGCTATCAAGGTAACTGCGAGGGGTAAAGTACCTTTTATGCTGGAAATGAGAATAAACGCCGCAAAGCAGTTAAAATAATTCAACCACATTAGGTTGATCGCAGCTTGATAAATTCACAGGCTCGCTTCTATTGCCCAGCCTACAATCTGTCCCAGCACGAAGCGGCCCATTAAATCGGCCAAAGGCACTGGCCAATCAATAGAAATTTTTAATGCAACCGCGAGCCAAGCGGCACCGCGCGATCTGGGCCCACCAACACAATACCGCCATCATCGCCAGAGACCCCCAGCACCAAAACTTCGGACATAAAGCGCCCAATCTGACGTGGTGGAAAATTGACCACCGCCAATATCTGCTTCCCAAACAACTGATCAGGCGCATAATGCTGGGTGATTTGCGCTGAACTTTTTTTCACACCCAGTTCAGCGCCAAAATCGATCCACAGTTTAATCGCGGGTTTACGCGCTTCGGGATAGGGCGCCGCATCAACGATACGCCCCAGCCGGATATCAACCTTGGTAAAATCGTCAAAGGATATTTCAGCCATTGGCCAAATCTCGCGAACGGTTTACCGCTGCGGCCACAGTTTCGCGCATCAAGGCATCAAGCCCCCCTTTGGCTTGCATCAAAACCTCGAGACCGGCTTGCGTGGTGCCATTTGGGCTGGTGACATTGATCCGTAATTGCTCGGGCGTTTCCTGCGATGTGGCGGCCAAAGCCCCGGCGCCGGCCACTGTCGCCTTGGCCAATTGCATCGCCACATCTTCGCCAAGCCCTTGTGCACGGGCCGCCGCAGCCAAACAATCGATCATATAAAACACATAGGCCGGGCCCGAGCCTGACACCCCCGTGACCGCGTCCATCTGCGCCTCATGCTCCAAGCGAAGGGTCTGGCCAATGGCGCCCAAAAGGCCCTCGGCCAATACCAAGTGACGTTCTTCGATCCGGTGATTTCCCGATAACGCCGTAATACCTTGTCCAATCGCGGCTGGTGTGTTTGGCATTGCCCGAATAATTGGAGTGTGCGGGCCCAATATCGCTTCAAAACCGGCAATTGTAATGCCCGCAGCGATCGATAAAAATAAAGTGGTTCCATTACCGAATTTGGACATTTGAGGCAAAGCCGCTTGCATCAATTGGGGCTTTACCGCCACCAAAACCAACGCCGGATCAGATGGAAGAGCTGCATTCAAATGTATATCTTGCTGTTGAAGCCACGCTGACGGATGCGGGTCTAATGCCCAAACGGACTGAGCTGGAAGCCCTGAACTCAGCCATCCCTCCAGCATCGCTGACCCCATTTTTCCGCAGCCAAGCAGCACCAAACCACGCTGCGCAATATCTGAAAAATCCATAGCCCTCCCCTATGGGCACTCTGCCCAAATATAGGGAAAGTTTAGGCCCGCCCGTACGCCTCTGCAATAGCCACTTGCATCGCATCTTTCGCCGAATGATCGCCATAAACCACCAGTTGAAAGGCTGGGTAATACCGCTCGGACGTGGCAACTGCTGACGAAATTAATGTGCTTATTTGATCTGCGCTGGCGACTTGCCCGCCAGACAATAACAACCCATAGCGATAAACCATCAAAGATTGCTCGGTCCAATAGGTGAAAGCACCGGCCCAGCATTGATCATTGATTTCGTTCAAGGCCTCGAACAAGACGCCATGTTTATGCGCGGGCGGTTCCATCTCAAAAGTGCACACCATGCGCAAGGTTTCATCATAAGCCGACCAGGCCAAAGTAATAGAATACGTCCGCCAGCGCCCTTCAACAGCCATTGCGATTTGATCCTCTGCAATGCGATCGAAATCCCAAGCCTTATGCTCTGCGATATTTTCAACGATGTCGATTGGATGGATATCTTCTTCAAGAAAGCTTTCGGTCAATGCCATAGCGCCACCTCTTACGTTTTTAGTGGGGGGATATGGCAGTATCCCTACCACTTGGTGCCTGCTCTACAGAGTGCTGCCGATTGCTGCACCCCTACCACATATGGTTATATGGATTGACCTTCCTGTAAAGCTAAATCTTAGCAGGACCTACAATAAGTTGTGGATATCTTGGTTATGCCTACGACATAGGCGGATATCAGCCGTTATTTTAGCGCAAAAAATTAGGCTGGTTCCAAAAGGAACCAGCCGCATATTTCTGCTTAATCGGGTTCAGAAAAACCGCTCAGCGTCTTAAGAATTTTATTTTCCCTGCTCCAACGCCTCGAGCCGCGCGGCCAGTTCGGCATTTTCTTCACGCGCTTTGCGCGCCATAGCCTGCACCGCATCAAATTCCTCACGGGTGACAAAATCACGATCAGCCAACCAACGGTCAATCATTGACTTCATCGCCGTTTCAGCTTCTTCGCGCGCACCTTGTGCCACGCCCATTGCGTTGGTCATCAGTTGAGAAATATCGTCAAACATTTTATTTCTGGTTTGCATTGGACGCTCCATCGTTACATGTACCTCTTATATGGGGCTTTCCACGCATAGTCTCAAGCACCAGTTTACATTCTGCGGTGTTCATGAGATCGCTAGAGAGGCAAAATGATTATATTTCCTGATATCTCTCCTGAGATTTTCTCAATCTCTGTTTTCGGATTGTCCTTCTCCGTTCGTTGGTATGCTCTGTCCTATATTGTCGGTATTTTATTGGCATGGCGCATGGCGCTTGTCGCGTTGCGCCGATCAGAGCTTTGGCCCAAAAACCTTGCGCCAATGGCCGCTCGGGACTTTGAAGACCTGCTAACCTGGATGATCCTTGGCATATTACTTGGGGGGCGCTTGGGTTATGTGCTATTTTATCAGCCTGCCTATTACGTGGCACACCCTTTTGAAATTGTAATGATCTGGACGGGCGGTATGGCCTTTCACGGTGGTTTGCTGGGGGTCGTAATCGCGGCGTTTTTTTACTTTCGCCGCAATCTTGTTCCTTATGCAAGCGGCGCGGATGTGATCGCCCTATCCACGCCCATGGGGCTTTTGCTTGGGCGCTTGGCAAATTTTATCAATGCCGAGCTCTGGGGGCGGCCCACAGATCTGCCATGGGGGGTGGCGTTTCCCGGCCAGGCCGCACAAGCCTGTGGCCAAGCCGCGGGCCTCTGTGCGCGCCATCCCTCGCAGCTTTATGAAGCGGCACTTGAGGGTTTGTTGCTGGGCCTGGTGTTGGCCGCGATGGCGTTTCGCTACGATGCGCTGAAGCGCCCCGGCTTGATCACTGGCGCTTTCTTTACAATATACGGGCTGTCGCGCTGCCTTGTTGAATTGGTGCGCCAGCCCGATGCGCAGTTTCAAAGCCCCGAAAATCCTTTGGGATATGCGCTGAACTTTGACGGCTTTGGGCTTACGATGGGGCAGCTTTTATCACTGCCGATGGCTCTTTTGGGCATGGCTTTGATACTGCGGGCTTTTCGCAAATCATGACTGCGCTTGCACCACTTCTTAAACAGCGCATCGCGCAAACCGGCCCCATTGCGATAAGCGAATATATGCAGACCTGTTTGCTGCATCCCAAGCATGGCTATTACACAACCCAAGCAGTTTTCGGCCAGCAAGGCGATTTCGTGACGGCGCCTGAAATTAGCCAAATGTTCGGCGAATTATTGGGCCTCTGTTTGGCGCAAACCTGGCAGGATCAAGGGCGCCCCGATCGCTTTATCCTTTTAGAACTGGGCCCTGGGCGCGGCACTTTAATGGCAGATATTTTGCATGCCACGCGCACTCTTGATGGGTTTCATGCCGGTGCCCAAATTCATCTACTGGAAGCCTCGCCTCAACTGCGCGCTTTGCAAAAAGAAAAACTGCAGCCGTTTCAACCCGTCTGGGCTGAGCAGGTTGCAGATCTTCCAAATCTTCCCATTTTCTGCATCGCCAATGAATTTTTTGACGCGCTTCCCATCCGGCAATTCCAATTCGAAGCCACTGGCTGGCACGAACGCCTGATCGGTTTGAAGGATGGGGCTTTTCACATTGGCTTAACCAGCGCGCCCACCCACCTTCCCGCATTAGACCATAGGGTTGGCGAAGTTCAAATTGGCGATATTGTTGAACTGAATACCGGCGGTCAAGCGATTGCCAAACAACTTGGCCATCATATAGAAGCGCAGGGCGGGGCCGCGTTGCTGATCGATTATGGCGATTGGGAAACTTTGGGGGATACGCTGCAAGCGGTGTACCAACATGACATAACCGAGTTTTTAAGCGCACCCGGATTGGCGGATCTTTCTGCGCATGTCGATTTTGCGGCTTTGGTATCAAACCTTACCTGCAAACACAGCCGACTCACCCCGCAAGGCGTTCTGCTCGAACGTCTGGGAATAACCGCCCGCGCGCAAGCTTTGGCCAAACGCTTAAGCGGCATGGCGCTAGACCAACATATCGCAGCGCATAAACGCTTGACCCATCCTGCGGAAATGGGAAATCTGTTCAAAGCCATCGCGCTATACCCATCCACAACCCACGCGCCTGCAGGATTCACTGAATGAGTTTGAAACGCCTAACATCCCCGCTTTTATCACCGATAAACCACGGGTTTTATACGCGGCTTGGCGGCGCCTCTTCAGGTATTTTTGAAGGGCTGAACTGCGGCACCGGATCTTCGGATCAAGCTGAAATCGTGCAGATCAACCGAAGCCGCGTGGCAGAAGATATGGGCGGTGATTTAAGCGATCTTGTCACGGTTTACCAAACCCATTCCGCAACCGCGCTGACAATCGCCTCGACCGGAAATCCAGAAACCGCAGCAGATGCCATGGTTTGCGCATCGCCCAATATCACCTTGGCTGTGCTGACGGCCGATTGCCAGCCCGTGCTATTCGCCGACCCCAATGCCAAAATCATTGGGGCTGCCCATGCCGGTTGGCGCGGCGCTTTGAACGGAGTGCTGGACGCCACAATCGACGCTATGGAAGGGTTGGGCGCACAGCGCGAAAACATTGTCGGCGTGATCGGACCCTGCATCAGCCAGCCCGCTTATGAAGTTGGTCAAGACTTCATCGAACGCTTCTTAGAAGCAAGCCCCGATAACCACTGTTTTTTTAGCAACGCCAAAGCCCCCGAGAAATATCTGTTCAACCTGCCAGGCTATGGACTTTTCAGATTGCGAAAAGCGGGAATAAAAGCAGCCGAATGGACGCAATATTGTACCTATTCAGACCCCAAACGCTTTTTTTCATATCGGCGCGCCACGCATCAGAAACAAGCGGATTACGGGCGTTTGATTTCCACCATACGGCTTTCTTGAGCCTGCACCGCGTCTTGTAAAGTGGCGTTACGCTTTTTTGGCCAATCGCTCTTCTAAAACGTCAAAGGGCACGCCAGGCTCTTCCTTCGCGCCTCGGATAACCAAGGATGTTTTCACGCTTCCCACATTCTCTGCGGTGAGTAAATCCGAGGTAAGAAACGTTTGAAAACTGCTCAGATCAGGCGCAACGCATTTAAGCATGAAATCAACTTCGCCGTTCAACATATGACATTCGCGCACCAGCGGCCAGTCAACGCAGCGATCTTCAAAGGCCCGTAAATCTGACTCCGCCTGGCTTTGCAGCCCTACCATGGCAAAAACTTGAACTTCAAAGCCCAATTGCCGGCTGTCAACTTTGGCATGATAGCCTTGAACAAAGCCCTGATCTTCCAATGCGCGCACGCGGCGCAGACATGGCGGCGCTGAAATTCCAACACGGCGTGCCAATTCTACATTCGTCATTCGGCCATCGGCCTGCAACTCAGCTAAAATGAGCCTATCAATAGGGTCTAAACGGGTTAACGGCATTTAAATTCTCCACAAGCTACGTTTTTCTTACAGCAAGCAAGCCCTACGCGCAATAATATTTCACAAATCCGCAAGATTATTCCAACTCGTTAATTTATAGGCAGCAGCAAGAGTTTTAAATATCTTGGGGGTTTTCCAGCTTAAAAGACACCGTTATACCGTGCCGAGCAGAATTTAAATGATATCGGAATCATCATGTCAGAGACCCGCCATACCAAAGTTTTGATCATTGGATCAGGCCCCGCAGGCTATACGGCCGGTGTTTATGCCAGCCGCGCTATGCTTGAGCCCATTCTGGTGCAAGGGATTGAGCCGGGCGGTCAATTGACCACAACAACCGAGGTGGAAAACTGGCCCGGGGATACGGAAGTACAAGGCCCCGATTTGATGATCCGTATGGAGGCGCATGCAAAAGCGATGGGATGCGAAATTATCGGAGATATAATCAGTGACTTGGATCTCAGCCAACGCCCCTTCACCGCCAAAGGCGATAGCGGCGCGGTCTACACTGCAGATGCAGTGATATTAGCCACTGGCGCACGCGCGAAATGGCTTGGCCTACCGTCGGAAGAAAAGTTCAAAGGATTTGGTGTATCGGCTTGCGCCACCTGCGATGGATTCTTCTACCGTGGCCAAGAAATTGTGGTGATTGGCGGCGGCAATACCGCGGTGGAAGAAGCGTTGTTTCTCACCAATTTTGCAAGCAAAGTCACCTTAATCCACCGCCGCGATGAATTACGCGCAGAGAAAATTCTTCAAGACCGTTTGCTCAAGCATCCGAAAATTGAACCTTTATGGTTTCACCAATTGGATGAGGTGATCGGAACCGACAGCCCGCTCGGCGTTGAAGGCGTACGGGTGAAGAACGTCAAAACCGGAGAGATCACTGAAATTGCCTGCAAAGGCGTGTTCGTGGCCATCGGGCATTCCCCCGCGACAGAGCTGGTTAAGGATGTATTGGAGACCCATAGCGGCGGCTATGTGGTGGTCGAACCGGGCAGCACCCGCACCTCAATCCCCGGCGTGTATGCGGCGGGTGATCTCACCGATGATACCTACCGGCAAGCGATCACCAGCGCAGGCATGGGATGTATGGCCGCCTTGGATGCAGAGAAATTTCTAGCTGAAAACGACTAGAATATACCAGTCAGACTGTCACAGGACGCAATGCGGGCCTTTATATCTGGAAGTGAATATATTTCAGGGGCCTTGCCACGGGAAAATCGCCTGTCAAAGCTCCAGCATGATCGCTCGCCTGATCCTAAAAATATCTGCGTAAAAAACCGAGACAAGTGGTTTGGAGTTGTCTTAGAGCCGCAAATCAACCCTCAACAGCTCGCCTATTTTCTTGCTTTTTGAATTTTAATCGTTTGCACCACAGTCTCGGGTTGAGTTTGCGTTAAATCAATATGCAGTAAACCATTTTCCATGAGCGCTTCGCCCACATCCACACCGTCGGCCAAAACAAAACTGCGCTGAAACTGACGCGCCCCAATCCCGCGATGCAAAAACACACGCGTGTCACTTGTCTCTTGCTGCCGCCCTCGAATAAGCAATTGGCGATCCTCAAGCGTGATCGATAAATCTTCCTCGCGAAACCCCGCAACGGCAAGCGTAATCCGATAAGAGCTGGCCGAGGTTTGCTCAATGTTAAAAGGCGGGTATCCTTCATTCCCAGATTTCGCCGCGCGCTCAAGCAGCCGTTCCAGTTGCTCAAACCCCAGCATATGCGGGTAAGACCCCAAATTTAATTTTGCCATCGACACGTCCTTTTTAGAAGCGACAGTCCGTAAAAAGCCCCAATCTGGCGGCTCTTGCAGTAGATATGGGAAACCAAAATGATAAAGACAAGGGCTTTGCAGCCCAACGCCTTTCCGGTAAACTAGAAACGTAACAAGCCAGTAGATGTGAATGATCAATACCAGCGACCCCGCCTTAGAAAATGATGAAGTTTTAAAGATCCAATTGGCAGTGTTTAAAAGCGAACACCGCGATCTGGATGATGCGATAGGTGCTCTGGTTGAGAAGGGCACCGCAGATCAACTGACCCTGCAGCGGCTTAAGAAAAGAAAATTGGCGCTTAAAGATAAAATATCGCGTTTAGAGGACCGTTTGACCCCTGACATTATTGCCTAAGCTAGGGCAATCCTTATACTGCGCGTTTGAAGCCAAGGACCAAAGAATGACACAGCCGGACATCGGAATAATTATGGGCAGCCAATCAGATTGGCCAACCCTGCGCAACGCTGCCGAAATTTTGGATGATTTACATCTTCCCTATGAAACCAAAATCGTATCGGCCCATCGCACCCCAGACCGTTTGTGGACCTATGGTAAAACCGCGATCGATCGGGGTTTAAAGGTGATTATTGCCGGCGCTGGTGGGGCAGCGCATTTGCCTGGCATGATGGCGTCAAAAACCCCGTTGCCGGTGATTGGCGTGCCCATACAAACGAAAGCCTTATCAGGTGTGGATAGCCTCTATTCGATCGTACAAATGCCAAAAGGCTTTCCCGTAGCAACGATGGCGATTGGGGCTGCAGGGGCTCAAAACGCGGGGCTGATGGCCGCTGCAATTTTGGCCTTGAGCGATCCAGAGCTTGCGGCGCGTTTGGCGCAGTGGCGCGCCAATCTCACCGCTTCAATCGCGGATGAACCCCTTGATGAATGAGCCTTTAAAAACTGGCGCCGTGATTGGTATTTTGGGCGGTGGACAATTGGGCCGGATGCTTTGCAGTGCCGCCAGCAGGTTGGGGCTGCGCGCACATATTTTCGATCCCGCCTCAGCGCCCCCTGCCGCCGATGTGGCTTACGCCACCACCTGCGCCGCCTATGAGGATGAGGCTGCGTTGCGCCGCTTTGCAGCCGATGTTGATGTGATCACCTATGAGTTTGAAAATATCCCCACATCGGCTTTGGATATTTTAGAAAAGCTTTGCCCAATTCGACCCGGGCGTGAAGCCTTGCGTATTTCCCAAGACCGTTTGACGGAAAAAGATTTTCTAACAGGCTTGGAGTTGAAAACAGCCCCCTATCGCGCGGTTGATACGCGCCAAGACCTGAGCGAAGCCGTGGACGCGCTAGGGCTGCCCGCCATATTGAAAACCCGGCGCTTTGGCTATGATGGCAAAGGGCAAGCGCGCTTATCCACCCAAGAAGATCAGGCTCCGGCCATCGCTGATATGGCCGGGCAAGCGGCAATTTTAGAGGGCTTCATTTCCTTTTCAAAAGAAATTTCAATCATTGGCGCGCGCAACAGCGCCGGCGATGTGGCTTGCTTTGACCCGGGCGAAAACATCCACCAAGCGGGGATTTTGCGTACGACCAGCGTACCTGCGCAAATCAACGCCACGCAGCGGATGGATGCGGTGCTTTTGGCCGCCAAAATTATGAATGCGCTGGATTATGTAGGCGTTATGGGCGTTGAGCTTTTCGTCACTGGGCAGGGTCTAATCGTCAATGAAATCGCCCCACGGGTTCACAATTCGGGGCATTGGACGCAAAATGGCTGCGCGGTTGATCAGTTTGAACAGCATATACGCGCCATCGCCAATTGGCCGTTGGCCGATGGCAGCCGGCATAGCGATGTCACAATGACAAATTTGATCGGGAATGATCTTGACGCGCTTGAAGCCCTGTCTTCGCAAGCCGGCACCGCGCTGCATTTATATGGCAAAGCCGAGATAAAACCGGGCCGTAAAATGGGCCATTATAACAGCGTCCGGCCCAAAAGCTAACGCGCCGTGGAGCGAAAGGCCGTTAGGCAAGCGCATTATCTCAAACAAGGCCTGTCATCCTTGCCGCCAAACTTCCTGTAAGATGCACAGCTCGACCCTGTGCAAACGTGCCTTCGACTGCGCGACTGCGCCCCTCCAACACCACCATATCAGCCCGTTGCCCAATGGCCAGATGCCCCCGATCATTGAGGCCCAAAATCTGGGCAGGGCGGGACGAGACCAACGCCCACGCCTTGGCAATGCCAATATCAGCCTCTAAGCTTAGCGCGGCCTGGCAAAGCGATGGGTAATGATAATCCGAGGCCAAAGCATCGCAAAGCCCCTCTGCCAACAAGGTCGAAACGCCAATATTGCCTTTATGCGATCCACCCCGCAACAAATTTGGCGCACCCATTATTACCGGCGAACCAAGGGTATGGGCCTGTTTTGCAACCTCATAGGTTTCCGGAAATTCACAAATCGAAACGCCCATCTGCGCCCAAATCTGACGCTGTTGAGCGCTGCGGTCATCATGGCTGCCCAATATCGTCTGCGCTCTGAGCAGTGCTCTTAATCGCAATAGTGCGGCAGGAACTTGATCATGCGCGTCATGCATCTGCTTTAACAACGCCAGATGTGCTTCAGGATTGCGGCCGCTTTTTAATGCCTGACCCGTCAATCGGGGGGGGCGTTTTCCTGCGGCCAGTGCCCCGTGGGGAATATGATCATTGAACACGATATAGGGCACTTGGAACCTGGTGCACAAATCTGCAAAGCGCTCATAATGATCCAGCATATGCGTTTCAAAGCGCAGCTGCGCGCGCAGGGTTAACGGGCTGCTTTGTTGAAAACATTGCAAGGCCTGCAAAAACTTTTCAGCAAATTCGGGGCCGCGCATGCCCCCTTCCCAGCTGTAAAATTGCGCCAGACACGCCGTGGTAATCCCATGCGCCGCCAATTCAGATTGTACGGCAGAAAATCCTGTTTGCAAATTTTTCACCGCGCCCCGCCTTGGCGCAAGATGGCGCTCAAACCCATCGCCATGCAGGTCAATAATCCCTGGCAGCACAAGAAATCCGTCTAGATCAAATGCAACGCTTTGCGGGGCGCTCGCTACCACGCCCTTTTCAATATGCAAGGGTGCACGCGCCACGCCCGCTGGCGTTAAAACATCGGCATTGTAAAAAGAGAAAGAACTACCGGTCATTAATCAGCACGTTTTGCAACGCCTCACGATCACTCATCTCAGGATCAAACTGGCCCGTTTCAAGATAATCAAGCGTTTGCGCCAAAACATTTGGCGCATTCATGATGAACGTATGCGTGACTGGCAGAATGATATGATCGCGCATTCCCTCAACCTTGGTGGCTGCAACCGATACTTTCCCGTCATCCGCCCCATCAATCAATGCAGAATAAGCAGGGTTTAGCGTGTGAGATCCGGCTATAATTCCCAAATCAAAGGTGACCGCGGGCAAACTCAATACCAAACCATCCGTCCCCAATTGCGCTCCCGCCGGGCCATTGATCCACTTAAAGGGCGGTAAGGGCCCCAAAATATCAACCAGCTCACTGCCTTGATTGGGCGGTGCCAGCATAACCACGCGGCCAAGATTGTCGGGGGTTTGATGTGCCAGCCAATAGCGGGCCAAGATACCCCCCATGGAATGCGTTACCAAATGGGTTTTCGCGCTTCCACAGGCGGCAAACCCCTGCGGCAATGCGAAATCAGACAAAGACTGAATAGTTTGTTTGGTTGAAGGATAATTTACTTTTACCGTTTGATACCCTTGCCGCTGCAACACCTCTTCCAGCAAAACCAGCGAAAACGCGGACCGCCCCAGCCCATGCAACAACACCACACAATCTGCAGAAACAGGCTGTATGAACCCCGCGATAAAAAGAAAAAGATAACGGATCATTTTGCCCTCTTGGCGGTAGATTCGCGATCGCCGCCTTTGCCCGGCGCATCAAAAGACCAGGTTGCAAAGCCAATACCACCCAAGACCACCGCGCTGGCAAAGATAAACTGCCAAGTCATGGCTTCAGATAAAAACACCATACCGCCGAAAGCTGCCAAGACCGGCACGCTTAACTGCGCTATTCCCGCCACAGCAGTAGATAAACGCGGCAATACTGAATACCAAAGCGCGTAGCCCATTCCGGAAGTCACCGCGCCGGACACCACCGCCAGAACACCCCCGTATAGGCTTAGCTGCGCAGGAAGCAGATATAAGACGGCCGCCGCAAAAAACCCTATATAAAAGAAATTAGCGCCGGTATCGGCCAAAGCATCAAGGCTTGCGCGCCCCAACAGCGAATACACCCCCCAGCCGATACCAGCTGCCAGCATCAGCGCGGCGCCCCATGGATCAATGGCAGCGTGCTGCGTCGGCCAAAGCAGCCAGACCAACCCCGCAAAAGCGATCAAAGCTCCGATCCATTTCCGCGCTGTCAGATGCTCTTTTTTAATCAATGCGCCTGCAAACATCACAAGCTGGATCACGCCAAAAAGGATCAAAGCGCCAATCCCCGTTGGCAGCGAAATATACGCCAGCGAAAACGCAACCGCGTATAAGCTTAGGCTGATCACACCCCAAAATTTGAACGCTGGAACCTGAAGCCGCTTATCGCGCCACCCAATCAACAACATCAAACAAAGCGCCCCCGACAGCAAACGTATCGCGGCAAAGGCCCATGGCTCAAGCCTGTCAGCTCCAAGATCAGGCGCAAGCGCCGCACGATTCAGAACTGAATTGGCCGCAAATGCCAGCATCGTCAATGTGGTGAGTAAAATTAAGCGCATCCAAGTTTTCCTCAACCGCTCGGCTTTACTGGCCCTAGCGCAAGTTGAGGCAAAAAAAAAGGCCCAGCTACACAGCTGGGCCCCAATCTTTTTTGCGGTTAAGCAGCTTACATCATGCCGCCCATGCCGCCCATGCCGCCCATGTCGGGCATGCCGCCTCCGGCGCCGCCGGCACCTTCTTTGGCAGGCTTATCTGCAACCATCGCTTCTGTTGTGATCAACAAACCGGCGATTGAAGCGGCATCTTCCAACGCTGTGCGCACAACTTTGGCAGGGTCAATAACACCATAAGCGAACATATCACCATATTCTTCGGTTTGAGCGTTAAAGCCAAATGCCGGATCGCTGCTTTCGCGGATTTTGCCAGCAACAACGGCACCGTCAACGCCTGCGTTTTCAGCGATCTGGCGCAAAGGCGCTTCGATTGCTTTGCGCACGATTGCAATGCCTGCATCTTGGTCGGAGTTTTCACCAGTCACACCAGCCAAAGCGTTGGCCGCTTGTACCAGCGCAACGCCGCCACCCACAACAACGCCTTCTTGAACCGCAGCACGGGTCGCATTCAGCGCATCATCAACACGGTCTTTGCGCTCTTTCACTTCCACTTCGGTCATTCCACCAACGCGGATCACGGCAACACCGCCAGCCAATTTGGCAACGCGCTCTTGCAGCTTTTCACGATCGTAATCAGATGATGTTTCTTCGATCTGATTGCGGATCTGCGTCACGCGTGCTTCGATTTCAGCTTTCGCACCGGCACCATCAACAATGGTTGTTTCGTCTTTGGTGATTTGAATCTTCTTGGCCGTGCCAAGCATGTCCATGGTCACTGATTCAAGCTTCATGCCCAGATCTTCGCTGATCACCTGGCCACCTGTCAAAATTGCAATATCCTGCAGCATCGCTTTGCGGCGATCGCCAAATCCAGGCGCTTTCACAGCCGCAATTTTCAAGCCGCCGCGCAATTTGTTCACCACCAAAGTTGCCAAGGCTTCGCCTTCAACATCTTCTGCAATGATCAATAAGGGTTTTTGCGATTGGATCACGGATTCAAGCAATGGCACCATTGGCTGCAAAGAAGACAGCTTCTTTTCGTGCAACAAGATCATGCAATCTTCCAACTCAGATGTCATTTTATCTGCATTGGTCACAAAATAAGGTGACAGATATCCACGGTCGAATTGCATGCCTTCAACAACGTCGGTTTCTGTTTCCAAGCCTTTATTCTCTTCAACAGTGATCACGCCTTCATTGCCCACTTTTTGCATCGCATCCGCGATTTGGCGGCCGATTTCGGCTTCGCCATTGGCAGATATTGTGCCAACCTGCGCCACTTCATCGCTATCTTTCACTTCGCGAGAAGCCGCTTTTATTGATTCAACAACTTTCGCTGTTGCTACATCAATACCGCGCTTCAGATCCATGGGGTTCATGCCCGCAGCAACTGATTTCAAGCCTTCGCGAACGATCGCTTGCGCCAAAACGGTTGCTGTGGTTGTGCCGTCACCGGCTTCGTCATTGGTGCGGCTGGCCACTTCTTTGACCATTTGCGCGCCCATGTTTTCGAACTTATCTTCCAGTTCGATTTCTTTGGCAACTGACACACCATCTTTGGTGATCCGTGGCGCGCCAAAAGATTTATCCAGAACAACGTTCCGACCTTTTGGACCTAAAGTTACTTTTACAGCGTCAGCTAAAATATTTACGCCATTGAGCATGCGATTGCGTGCATCTGTGGCGAATTTGACGTCCTTAGCAGCCATGTGCTTTTCCTCGTCTTAATAAATTGAAATTAGGG
>Ga0233432_10000576_pt1 | contig 35444 bp, 31 predicted proteins | sample SI_122_August201_6_FD_179870 | JGI IMG/M metagenome (GOLD analysis project Ga0233432, IMG submission 179870) | Seawater microbial communities from Saanich Inlet, British Columbia, Canada - SI_122_August2016_10_MG | ecosystem: Environmental > Aquatic > Marine > Inlet | place: Canada: British... | reverse complement strand
GAGTCGATAGCATCTTGGCGACCTTTGGCATGCTAGGACCGGTTTTTGCAATCTATCGCGTAATAGTCTCCTTCATCTCCGGTCTTGCAGTCGGAACCCTCGTCGATCGCTTCGGAGCCAAAGAGGTGCCCCCAACAAACCCAACAAACCCTTTCAGCGACTCCAAGCCGACTTGGAACGAAAGCCTCCGCTACGGAATGCTGACCATGCCAGCCGACATAGCAGCATCGCTAACCATCGGATTTCTGCTCGCCGGCCTCATCAGCGCCCTGTCCCCCGACAATCTCCTAGCCAATCTGCCTGGCGGTGTCTACGCGAGTATCCTGCTCACCACAGCAATCGCCATTCCTTTCTATATCTGCTCGACTGGATCTATCCCCCTAGCTCTCGCCCTCATCGCAAGCGGACTGCCCGTTTCAGCTGCTCTCGTCCTACTCATCGCCGGACCGGCCACTAATATCGCGACAATCGCCACCATGCGCAAAACGCTTGGAGGACGGGAAACCACGATCTACGTTGGCAGCGTGATAGTGACATCCTGGATAGCCGCACTCCTATTCCACCAATTCCTGGATACAGGTGCCTTCGCCGGCCAACACCTCCACGAAATGGAAACCGGCCTATGGAAACACACCTCCGGCGTTGCCCTCGTCGGCATCCTCGTATTCGCCTACTGGTCTGCAAACCGCCCCTCCTCAGCCGTAGCGTCCAACGAATCCATCAGCCCCGATCCGAATTCCGAAAACGCAACGCTAAGCATCAAAGGAATGACCTGCAGCCATTGCCAAGCATCGGCTCTCGATGGTCTGAAAAGCCTACCCTTCGCCCAACACGTCGACGTCGATCTAAAGTCCGGCCAAGCCCACATCAACGGACCCACACTCGACCGCGATACTATAGCCCGAAAGCTTGACTCCCTAGGATTCACCCTCAGCGATTTCTCGCTCCAATCCAACGAACCCTCCCAGTGAAGCCCTACCAAACAATAACAAGAGTCATCCCATCCTCCCTTCTTCTCTCTCTCTCTCTCTCCCTCTCTCTCCCACCCGCCAACGCCAACGCCAACGAGTTCGTCTACCAAAACCTAAAAGGCCAAACCGTAACGATCTCGCACTGGCCAGCATTCATCATCACTTCCCAATCCCAGGAGGATCTAAAAGACGCCCTACGCTGCGCGACCCAAGTAAGCAGTCTCTCCCAAAAACCGCACTGGCTCATTGACTTCGCCTGGCCGCATTCAACTGCTGTCAAACGTCGCATCGCCAAAACCAGGATCGAAAGCGCCTTCATGAAAACGCATAGTGCCATTCTAGAAAATTCTCCTTCAAACGATTCCCTTATCATCCTGATCGATAACCAAAACAACGTCCTGTGGAACTCCCGTACGTATCCAAGCGGCGATGACTGGAAAAAAGCGCTCGACATTATCGATGCGTCCCGCGCCGAATAGCCGTATGCAAGGCAAGTCGAAAACAGACGCGAAAGGACCTGTTCCTTTCCCATGGGATAGCCATCCCATTGCCTATCCCAAAGAGCTCCCCATATCCAAACGGAGAGAGGACATCATCGCGGCTATCCGGAAACATCCCGTCATAATCCTCTCCGGCGAAACTGGCTCGGGCAAAACGACCCAACTCCCTAAAATGTGCCTCGATGCGGGACGAGGGCGAAAGCGCCGCATCGCCTGCACACAGCCTCGACGCGTAGCCGCCCTCTCCATTGCCAAGCGCGTATCTGAAGAACTTGGTGTCGAATACGGCCAAGAGGTCGGCAGCAAAATTCGCTTCGCCGACCAAACGAGCAAGCGAACCCGCATTAAATTCATGACCGACGGTATGCTACTCTCCGAAATCCAATCGGACCCAAGCATGCGCGAATACGATACGGTCATAATCGACGAAGCTCACGAAAGAAGCCTCAACATTGATTTCCTCCTAGGCCACCTCAATCAACTCCGCCTAAAACGACCGGATCTCAAAATTATCGTCACGTCGGCCACCATCGACATCGAAAAATTCTCCCAAGCATTCGACGACGCTCCTGTCATTGAAGTCTCCGGGCGCGTCTATCCTGTCGACATAATCTACGCCCCGCTGGACGAACTCCTAGAAGATAGCGGCGACTTCACTATCATCGACGGGGTCGCCGAATCCGTAGACCGCATCCTTGACGAATTCGGCCAAGGCGATATTCTAGCCTTCCTCCCAACCGAAAAGGACATTCGCGAAACAATGGACCTTCTCGAAGGTCGACTCGGCAACCAAATCGCGATTCTCCCCTGCTTCGGCCGGCTCTCCAACGCCGATCAACAACGCATATTCTCCCGATCGCCGAAAAGGAAAATCGTACTCGCAACCAATATCGCCGAAACGTCCCTCACCATTCCCGGCATTCGCTTCGTCATCGACACTGGCCTGGCCCGCATCAGCCGCTACAATCCTCGTGGCCGTACTAAGCGCCTACCCATCGAAGACATTTCCCAAAGCAGCGCCAACCAACGAAAAGGCCGTTGCGGTCGCGTGCAAGACGGGATTTGTATTCGCCTGTATTCGGAAAAGAACTTCGAAAAACGCGTCATCTTTGCTATTCCGGAAATCCAACGAGCCAACCTAGCCGAAGTCATCCTGCGTATGATGGCCTCCCGACTGGGCGACATAGAGACCTTCCCCTTCATCGATCCACCGACCCCTGTAGCCATCAAGTCCGGATACGCGCTCCTCGAGGAATTAGGAGCCATCGATCCCCAACGACGGCTCACTCCCATCGGACGCAAACTCGCAAGACTCCCTATCGACCCCACCGCTGGACGCATGCTCCTGCAAGCGAAAAACGAGGGCGTTGTCGATCAACTCCTTGTCATTGCATCCGCCCTATCGATACAAGATCCGAGAGAACGCCCTCTCGGAAAAGAAGAACTCGCTCGCGCCGCCCACAAACGCTTTGTTCACCGCGAATCCGACTTCCTTACCTTGCTCAACATCTGGGAAGGCGTGTACGACCAAACCGAAAGGCTCTCCCAAAGCAGACTCCGAAAATTCTGTAAATCCCACTTCCTCTCATACCTTCGCTTGCGAGAATGGATGGATGTCAAAAAGCAATTAACCCAATCGCTAGCGGATTTCGAACGATCCCAAAAAATCAAACACGAGCCGCCTCGCTACAAAACTCCCGAAGAAAAATTCGACCTGCGTAAGTACGGCGGAGTCGAATACCGTTCGATTCACCACTGCCTCGCGGCCGGACTCCTAGCCAACCCTGCCCGAAAAGAAGAACCTAATCTCTACCGGGCCACCGGCGACCGTAAAACGCTTATCTTCCCAGGCTCCGGGCTTTTCAATCGAAAAGCCCAGCACGCCAAAACAAAGAGGCAGAAACAAGAACTCGCAACCAAAACGCCCAGCCCTGGATGGATCCTTGCTGGCGAGATCGTGGAAACCAATCGACTCTACGCACGCACTGTCGCTGTAATCGATCCCACTTGGCTGCTCCAAATCGGGAGCCATATTCTCAAATACTCCCATAGCCAACCTAGTTTCGAAGTCGACCAAGGACGCGTCACTTGCTTGGAAAGTATTCGTATCCACGGACTGGAGCTCCAAAGGAAAAACGTTTCCTACCTAAAAGTCGACCCCGTCAAAGCCACCGAAATTTTCATTCGAGAAGCCCTTCTGAATGAAGACTTCGAAGCGAACTACGAATTCCTTGACGCTAACCGGAAACTCAAAAACCGGATGCAGAACGCTCAAACGATCGCCAAGATGCAAAGCTGGATCGGGATCGAAGAGTCGGCCTACCGGTTCTATTGCAAGCGACTCAAAGGGATCGCCTCCCTTGGCGATCTGAACCAATGGCTCAAGGAGAAAGCCGGCCGTGCAGGCGAACCGCTCTTCATGAGCGAAACCGATCTCACGCCAGTAAGCGACGAACCCATCGACCTCGCAGCCTTCCCGGAAACCGCTCGACTCGAAAACGCCGCCCTCCCCATCGTCTACCAATACAAGCCAGGCGAAGCGAACGACGGCGTCACCCTCAAAGTCCCCTACGCCAAAGCAAAAGCGCTCGACGGCCCTATGCTCGATTGGCTAGTGCCCGGCCACCTGGAGACCAAAATCCTTCATTTGATCAAAGCGCTCCCCAAAGACCATCGGCGACCCCTCCAACCGCTCGCTGAAACCGCCACCGAGATCTCACGGAAACTTCGCCCCACTCACAACAGCCTGTGCCAATCGCTAGCCGAGTATCTCAAAAATCACTACGCTATTGAAACCTACGCAAGCGATTGGAATGAAGAAGCCATTCCAACACACCTCCAAGTTCGGATCGATGTACACGACTCAAAAGGGCAAACCATCATCGAAGGCCGTTCCGCGAAATCCGTTCAAGACGCTCTACGCGAACACGAATCAAAAGCGCCTCAAGGTAATCAGGGACAGGTCGAGGCCATTTGGAAAAAAGCCCGTCAGCAATGGAACCGCCCCATCGACGGACTCGACCAGCTCGAACCCCAATCTGAGAAAATTCAAATCGGCGAACACAACGGAGTCCCCATCTTTGGGTATCCCGCCCTGTGCTTCTTCGGAGACCAACTAAAACTCTCGATTTTTAAAACGCCTACCGAAGCGCAAGTAGCCAACAAATCCGGCATTGGCGCCCTCATCGAATATGAGCTGCGACGGGAACTTGCCTGGATCCAAGAAGACCTGCGCGACTTTTCGAAGCTCGGCCCCGTCGCAATAGCCTTCGCCCCGCTCGATGATTTGAAACAACAAGGGTTCGTTCATATGAAGGGACTCCTACGCACGCATGGGATCAACACGATCGACACCAAGGAAATCACCCGAATAGTCGGCAAAGCCAAAACCGACGCTCGAGGCCTTACCTATAAACTCATCGATCTGATTAAAGCGACCCTCGATGCCCGCCAATCTCTCAAGATCAAAACTAATCTGCCGACCGACCTTCAAGCGGAAGTCGATCGTCTCGTCCCTGCTGATTTCATAGTCCGCACCCCTCACTGGGCCCTAAAGCGAATTCCAACCTATCTTAGAGGTATCGAACTTCGCTCCCGCAATCGACAAACCGACCCCCAACGAGACCAACGCCGCCAAGAGGAAATCGATGCCCTTAAATCCCGCCTTAAATCCCTTTTCGCTCCCCAAGAAACCATCGAAGAAATATCCTGGACCATAGAAGAATACGCACTCTCCCTTTTTGCTCAAAAACTCGGCACAGCATTCCCCGTCTCGGCCAAACGCATCAGCGAAAAATTCACCAAAGCCGGAGCGGCTCCTGCAGCCTTCCCCAAAAACCTGAAAGCTCAACCAGCCAAAGCCGTTCCCAAAACCACTGGCGACAAGCCAACTCAATCCGACCTCCAAAAGCTCCAGTCCTTCTTTAATAAATAGCCAGGATCGTAACCAACTTTACCCTACAACCTAAAAACAATAAAGCCGCCCCTGCTAAGCGGCGGCTCCCAATCGAGTGCTGCTGCAAAATTATGACTTCATGAGAAATCAAAATTCGTCTGAATTCAAACGATTTTCGATATCCGATAATCAAAGAGCGGAAATGAAGAAATAGTTAATTTTTCCGAACCTATTCATCCCATAATTGAGCTAGCTTTTCAGAGATTCTCACAATCTACGTAGAGCTGCGAAGTTATATCAAGCTCGAATGACCCAGCACGGCACAAGCGCTGGCCCTAGAGGTTACATTTTCCGAACCCGCCGCCGCCTGGCGTTTCGATCTCTATCGATTCTCCCGCCTCCAAGGACAAAGACTGATTCCCAGACAATGGAATTTGGTTTCCTACACAGTCTATCTTCCACTGTTTCCCAACATCCCCTGGCGCACCACCTGCAACTCCGTACGGAGCGATTTTACGATGCTGCATGAGCATCGAAATCGTTACCGGTTCCAAAAACCGAATACGCCTCCGAACACCATCTCCTCCCGGGTGGACTCCTTTACCCCCTGAACCACAGCGGATTTCAAAACACTCCAACCTAACCGGAAAGCGGTACTCCAAAATTTCGGGATCCGTGATAGCCGTATTCGTCATATGCGTATGAACAGCGCTAGCGCCCGATCTATTTGACGTTGCACCCTCGCCTCCTGCTATCGTCTCGTAGTAGCTCACTCGCTCATTACCGAAGATTACATTATTCATAGTTCCTTGACTGCAAGCCGCCAACCCGAAGGCCCTTAACAAGGCATCGACGATACGCTGGCTTATTTCCACGTTCCCCGCGACAACCGGCGGACAATGGGCCGGATCCGGATCGAATCGCGGATTCAGCATTCCCTCAGGAATCCGAATATCCACTACATCCAAAAATCCCTCGTTTAGCGGTATTGATTCATTTGCTAACAATCGCAAAGCGTAAATCGTCGCGCTCGTGACGATTGCAGGCGTCGCATTGTAGTTCGACGCTTGCATCGCCGCGCTCCCCGAAAAATCGACCAACCACTTCGAATCGGATCGATCTATTCGAACAACGATCTCCGCTCCGTTATCCAAGCGCTCGACCACATTTTCATCTGAGAGAGACAAATTCTCCAACGACGTCCGCAAGGCCAACTCAGCCCGAGTTTTCAGTCCCGTCATGAAATGGCTTATTGTGTCCGATCCTTCTCGAAGCACCAATACCCCTAACTCGCGTTCCCCAAACCGAATTGACGCCAACTGCGCCGCCAAGTCCGAAAGATTCTCCTCCAAACGACGAGTCGGATAAGATCCCCTAATCAAAATCTCGGTAATACCCTTCCAATCAACTTCGCCATTCCGAACCAAATAAGTCGGAGCAATCACGACGCCTTCTTCTTCAAGCGATTGAGCATTCGGCGGCATCGACCCCGGCGAGATCCCGCCCAGTTCAGCATGATGCGCACGATTCGCAACATAGCCAACGCACCGACCGTCATCCGCGAACACCGGCGCCACCAAGGTCACATCCGGTAGATGGGAACCACCGAAACCGGGATGATTCGTTATCGCAACATCCCCAGGACCCAACTCAATCAACTTGCTCAAAGTTCGGACGCACACTCCGAGTGCTCCCAGATGAACGGGAATATGAGGGGCATTCGCGATTAAGTAACCATCCGCATCAAGCAAAGCACAACTATAGTCCTTACGCTCCTTGATGTTCGTTGAAAAAGCAGACCGCTCCAGTAGCTTCCCCATTTCCTCGACCAACGAAAGAAAACGATTCGTATGCAGTTCAAGCTCCACTGCTTCCAGATTAGGCCGAACCTCCTCGCCAATTGAAACGTCATCGCGAATCAACTTCAACGTTCCGAGATCCCCTACAACGGCACACCAACCCTGATCTACGAAAACCGTACTAAACCGATCCTGAACCACGACCGGTCCTTCCAATCGGTAACCAGCGCTCAAGCACTCTCGCGAACAAAACGTTCCCGAACTTTGCCCTATCTTTCCTCCTAGCTGAAACGCTTCTTCCCTACTATCCGGCTCGCGAGCCACAACCGAAACCTTAAGCGACACGACCTCAATCGGCTGATCTGGGACAAAGCCATATTGCGCCTCGAAGGCATTCTTAAAAGCGCTCTCCACGTTTTCGACAGTCCCCAGATCGATCAGCAACCCGGATTCCTGCCCCAGAAATCGCGCTTCGACTTGCGAGGTCTGAACCTCTAAACGCCTAGCATCCTCCCCTTCCTCAACCAACGCATCGGTCGCCGCCTTCGCGAGCGAGATCTCCCATGCTTTTAGCGATTCGGAGCAATCTTCGAGCAAACATAAAATTTGCCGCTCCTGAAACCCTTCGGCTCGAGCTTTCTGCAAACCGAACGCGCTCAACAGTCCTGCATCCAACGGAAAGAGTACCGTATCCACCTCTAGAATATCCGCTATCGCACAAGCATGCATTCCACCCGCCCCGCCAAATGCTACCAAGGCATGGCGTGCCGGCGAATACCCCTCGCGGAGAGAAATCCCCCGAATCGCGTCCGCCATCCGCTCATTGGCAATGCCAAGCAAGCCCAGAAGTGCGTCCGACTCTACAACCGCTTCGCCTGTGGCCTTTTCCACCGATTTGACGAGTTCCCCAAAACGCAATGCCGATGCCTCTGGAAAGACCGGTATTCCGAATTCCGAAGAATTCATGCGCCCCAAAAGCAAATTGACATCGGTAATCGTCAGCGGTCCACCCGCGCCGTAACACGCCGGTCCTGGCGAGGCCCCTGCGCTCGCTGGCCCCACTCTCAAAGCAGATCCATCGAACCAACAAATCGAGCCTCCACCCGCCGCCACGGTCTCGATACGTAGCGCCGGAGCAAATACATGGGCTCCCCCAATCTCCTGCTCGAATTGATAGTCGAACCGGCCATCGAATCGCGAAACATCCGTACTCGTCCCACCCATATCGAATGCGATACTACGATCATAACCGGCCTGTCTACCCACGTAAGCAGCGCCCACAACACCGCCAGCCGGACCGCTTAAAAGACTGTCCTTAGGACGATACTTTCGTCGTGACACAAGCCCACCTGCGCTGGTCATTATCCTCAAAGCCTTTTCAGGCAAACCCGCTTGCACCGAATCGAGATAAGCTTCCATGATGGGGGCCAAGTAAGCATCCACGACCGCCGTTTCCGCTCGGGGCAGAAATTTTATCATTGGCGACAAGGCGCTCGATAGAGAAACGCGTTCGATACCCGCTTGCCTCAAGATCCCCTCCAAGCGCTCCTCATGATTCGGGTTTGAAAAGCTATGCAGGAGCGCAACCGCAACCGCTTCGATCCCCTCGCCAATGCACTGCTCGGCAAAAAGCCTAGCTTCCGCTTCGTCGAAGGCCTCCAGTTCTCGACCACCCGAATCCAAGCGACCGCCAATTTCGAAAACCAATGAATGCAGTGGCTCCCGTTTTCGAATACCCAGCTCGAACAGGTCCGGCCTCTGTTGATTGCCTATTCGCAACAAATCTCCAAATCCTCGATTCACGAAAAACGCGATTTTCGCACCTTTTCCCTCGAGCAAGGCATTCGTTCCGCGGGTAGTCGCAAGACGCATTTCCAAGGGAGGGAGCGCTTCATCCAACCGTTTTCCCGTCAACAGCCTCGCCGCCAATAGAGGAGGCTCTTCCGGAGACTGAAACGAACACAACATCCCAACGCAATCTTCGGGAAAATCCGTGCTCAAACGGACTACCCCTTCCCTCCCCGACCATCCAACAACCTGAATCGGTTCCGACTCAAACCCATGTAATTGTAGTTCATACCCAACGAAAAAGTCGTCTCCAGTTTCCACCGACAACTCCACTCGAGCTGCCCGCATCCCCAAACGTTCCACGATCCGTCCTCGAATCGCTCCATTCGAAAGCACCTTGGCCCGCAACTCGCTACCATCGGGTGCTCTTGCCAAACAATCCGTAAACGTTCCGCCCGTATCTATCCAAAACTGCCACATAACTAAAAATGAAAGCGAGACATCTCAATAGACCCAGTTTCGATTTCGTCGCAAATCGTTGCGCTCCATTCCTCTAGAACGCACTTTCCTCGATTAGATCCGTTTGCGTCTGCCAGAGCTTCGCGTAATGGCCATTTAATTCGATTAGCTCGTCGTGAGTACCTTTTTCGATAATTCGCCCTTTATCCAAGACAACGATTTGATCGGCTTGGCGGACGGTTGAAAGACGATGCGCGATAACCAAGGTCGTTCGCTCTTTCACCAATGCGTTAACCGCTTGCTGAATCTTCGCTTCGGTGAGCGTGTCGACGCTCGAAGTGGCCTCATCGAGAATTACCAATGGTGGATTTCTCAAAATCACTCGGGCTATCGTCAGACGCTGCTTCTCGCCCATACTCAACCGAATGCCTCGCTCTCCGATACGCGTATCCATTTTGTCAGGAAGATCCGAGACGAATCCCCAAGCGCTCGCTCCCTTTAACGCTGCGACGAGCTCGTCCTCGGTCGCATCGTCCTTTGCGAGAATCAAATTTTCCTTTACGGTTCCATCGAATAGAAACGGATCCTGCGCCACCACGCCTATACGTTTTCTTAAATCGAGCAAATCGAACTCGCGAACATCGACCCCGCTGATAGATACCGTACCGGACGTGACGTCGTAGTACCGCTGCAGCAAATTAGCTACCGTCGATTTACCGGCTCCCGTGTGCCCGACCAGGGCAGTGACTTTGCCTTTCGACAATGTCAACGAAAACTCGGACAGCAAATCGTCGCGACCCTCGTAGCCGAATCCCACTGAATTGAAATCCACCTCCAGTAATCCCTTGGGAAACGCGGTCGGCGTATCCGGGCTTTTGATATCCACCGGATAATCCAGCATCTCGAAAACACGTTCGCCGGAAGCCTTTCCCGTCGCCAGCAGATTATTGAGTCCATTCAATTGGCTCAAGGGCATGTAGAGCATGGCGCAAAACTGGAAAAACATCAAGAAATCGCCGGCCGCGAAACGCTCCGGTTGGGTAGCGAATAAAAAGCCGCCATAACCCACAACCGATACCGTGCCCAAGCTCACCACGAAGTTCGTCGCCGGTCCGTGGATCGACCAACGGAACATCGATTTCAAGGTATAGTCGCGTAGTTCGAGCGATCGCTGCTCGAAACGCTTTTTCTCCTGATTCTTCAATGCGAACGAATTGATCAGCCGGTTGCCTTGAATATCCTCGATAAGGAGGGAATTAAGCTCCCCTGCCGACGTCCGTACCTTGCGCCAATTCTTAGATTGGGCTTTGAAATGAAAACGCGACATCACCAGCATGATCGGAATCGGCAGAATCATCAAGGTCGCCAAAGTCGGCTCGAAATAAAACAGAACGCTCGCCGTTCCAATAATCGTCAGGAGCGCTGTACTCCCTTGCTCAGTACCATCCAAGATTACTCGCTCGACGCTTTGCACGTCTTCAATGACGCGCGACGCGATATCGCCCGACTTGCGACTATCGAAATAACCTATCGGCAACTCCATGAGCTTGTCATGCAAATCGCGCCGAAGATCGATCAGCACTTTTTGTTCTAGCGTATTATTGACCCGAATACGCATTGAGTTGAACAGCTCTCGAAAGAAAAAGCATCCCGCGATCGCTCCGACCGCCCACCATAAGTTCGACAACTCCTTTTCCGGCAATACCTCATTCACAACATACCGCGTTACGAGCGGAATCACCATCATGAAGAGCGTGCTGGCGATCGCCAAACCGATGGTCAGCCAAAACAAAGGCTTATAGCGAAAAAGGTAACTCGATACTCTCCAAATGGTCTTCATTACTGCGTTATTAGGTGTGCTCTTCCCCTAACATGACAAGCCAATAAGCCGAATTGCGCCTTAGGTCATGACCTGGATCGAATTCCTCGATCCACTCTGAATTGACTCGGACCAAATTTGAGACAAAGACGAAGATGATCCTATGAATATCGACACTGTAGACTGGAATACCTTGGAGCGCCTACGCAGCGAATTTCTCGCCGCCAAAGGCAATACCGGCGTCTACTGGAAGTCCCCCTCTGACCTAGCCCACTACCAACGATTTTTTGCCGCCCGAATTGGCTGGAAATGGGACGCCGCGCTTTTGCAGGCCCGCCAAGCCGGCTGGCAGTTGCAGTCTAGGCGTCTCCTCGATTGGGGATGCGGCTCCGGGATAGCTACTTTACGATTCCTCGATACATTCGGAACCGATTGCCTCGACGAAGTGGTTTTGTGGGACCATTCGACCCTCGCCTGCGAATTCGCTCGGAACGCAATACTCGAACGCCATCCCCAAATCGCCGTTTCAATCGCCAATCCCAGCTCCCTAGACTCGCTTGACGATACGATCTGCCTGATTAGCCACGTATTGAACGAACTTTCCCTCGACGCGCGAGCAGAACTGACCGAGCTCGCCTGCTCCGCCAAGCAAGTCTTTTGGGTCGAACCAGGAAGTCACTTGAGCAGTCGCTTGTTGCTGAATCAACGCGAAGCCATGCTTGAACGATTCCATCCAATCGCTCCTTGCGTCTGTGCTAAAGCATGCCCGATGCGAAACGATGACAATCTTCGCCACTGGTGCCATTTCTTCGCAAAAACGCCCATGGAAGCTTTTATGGATGGCGATTGGGCGCAATTCGCTAAAATCATGGAAATCGATCTGCGCAGTCTCCCCTACAGTTTCATTTGCATGGACGCCCAATCGCTCGCTTCCGTTCCTAAACTCGACGGTCATTCCAGAGTCCTAGGTCGACCCCGGCAATTCAAAGGGTACTCGAAAGTTTTCTCCTGCGACGCCAACGGACTCAGCGATTACGAACTTCAAAAACGCGATGACAAACCCCTTTGGAAAAGCATCAAAAAAGGCAAAGACGGCAGCCTCTACCAATGGACTGATATCGATTCCGGGCGCATTCGCTCTGGAAACTCTGCAAAAGAAAAATGCTCTTGAGAAAGCAATCCCGCTAGGTGCCCTCGGGTCAGCTTAACTGAAAAATCGCCTTTGTCCATACCACCCTGGGTCACAGCTACCCGAGGGACTCGCGGATCTTGCAATTGATTATACCGCTTTGCCTTGAGTTAGCAACCATGTGCGTAGCAGAAAAACAGCCAATCAAAACGAATGCTGACTCACGCAAAAACGCTAAGACGCAAAGATCAACCGTAGCAAAGAGTCGCTTCGACGACTCGGAATCAAAAATGAATGGGGCCAGCAAAAAGGTTCAATAAACTTCTTCTCTCCGCATTCGCGCTTCTGGCCCTACTACCCGCGATGGCTTTTGCAGGTTCGAACATTGTTCGCCCGATCGAGAAAACCTTCGACCTGGATGGGATTTCCAGAATCGTCGTCTACACTCAAGGTGGCTTCATCAATGTGACCGGCGAAACTCGATCGAATGGGCGCGTAACGATTGAACAAGTATTTCGCAACGCATCGAATTCCGAGGCCGACTACCTCGAAGCCCGGATCGAAAAAACGATGGAAAAACGCGGCAACGCTCTACACATAGAATTCAAAATCAATCAGTCTCGCCGCTTGTGGAGCTTTTTCAGTGGCAAACCTTCCGTCCAGTTTAACGCAACCATTGAAACCCCCAAAGAAATCGATGTCGAACTGCACACCTCGGGCGGACCGATCGAAGTCGCCACCCTTAACGGCCACGTCCAAGCCAATACTTCAGGCGGTCGTATGAAATTCCGCGATATCGAAGGCTCGATAAAATGGCACACCAGCCGAGGTCCAATCGAGGCACAGAACATAAACGGCGATGTCAATCTCTCGACTTCAGTGGGACTTATTTCCGTATCATCTATCACCGGACAAACGAAATTGAGCACATCGGGAGGTGGGATGCATGCACATCACATGCAATGCCCAGTCAACGGCGGAGGCCCGATCCTGGAACTGAAGACCTCCGGCCGAGGCATCGCGATCAAGTATCTTTAAAAACAAGATCCTGAACAATTTTAGAGGGTTAACTGGGATAGTTAAATACCGCATAGGAGGACCCGCGTCGTTGGGAGACGCGGGTCTTTTTTGTTTGCTTTCGGCCCACGCAAATCAAGCGTTTGCCGTCTAACGTTCCAACACGACAGATTCTCCTTCAACATTGGCCGCTCGGCCTGCGTCGACGCAGTTAAGCGAAGACGTGAGATCACCCCTACCACTTCTTCGCTTGAATACATCCGAAATCGACTCTCTTCCAATCCTGTACCAGGATGATCACTACATAGCGATTAACAAACCGCCTGGCCTAATTGTACATCGAAGCGGTATTGACGCTAAAGAAACTCGATTCGCCATTCAATTGTTACGCGATCAAATAGGCCGACGCGTCTACCCCGTTCACCGACTCGACAAACCCACCTCCGGCGTGCTGCTCTTCGCCATCGACGAAATCGCCCTGGTCGAAATGAAACGCCAATTCGAAGGCCGCCAGGTCGACAAACGCTACCAAGCCATCACCCGCGGTTTCACCCCCGACAATGGAACGATCGATCACCCGTTGCGCAAAATGCTAGATCGTGGCCCCAAAGCCAAAAGCGATGAAGCGCAAGAAGCGCAGACCCAATACGAAACGCTTTCCCGAATAGAACACGCCTTTCCGACGGGTCGATACGACACGACACGCTATTCGCACGTGGAGCTCTTTCCCCGAACCGGCCGTCGTCATCAACTGCGGCGTCATATGAGCCATATCGATTGTCCTATAATCGGTGATACGAAACACGGCGACACCCGCCAGAATCACGCATTCCTCGAACACTTCGGCTTTTGCCGAATGTTTCTCCATGCCACTCAGTTAACCTTCGAGCACCCAATTACCCACAAACCCCTCAGCATCAACGCCCCTCTCTGGCCTGATTTCCAACAAGCCTTAGAAACGACCAAACTCGCCTCTTCTCCGACAGCCACCCCATAGCTCCACCCCTGTAATCGTCGAATCCTTTTGCCCTTAAAACTACAACGTTGTAATTTTAAAGGTAGAGGAGCTCTAGACCCATTCCGAGCAAATCGGTCTAATTCCCCGTTTTCGACGACAACAAAAGGCCCGAAGCGATAATCGCTCCCGGCCTTAGTATACCCCTTTTACCCACAAATTTTTGCTTACGACCTGCCAGCCAATGGAGCCCGAGTGCCCAAGTCGAGTTTGCGAAGCGAACTTACGGTGTCGAGAAACTCAGCGGCCTCTAGAAGCTGGTCATTATTCGTGTCGCCACCCTTCATCGTAATCGCTGCCGCATCTTCGGGCATCAGCCTTAGAGTGATAATTCCCTTCGAGCGTTCAGCGGCAGAGATACCCCCCTCGCTCACTAGATTATCGCGGAAATCGATGGTCGCTTCTTGACGCATACCATAGCGACTCTCGATCGAATTCGCTAGCTCCGCGCTATCAAGGGCTCCGCCGTTGTTGATATCGTGACCCCCGAACATTGAATATAATTCTCTTATATATTATTTAAAATACTGTTAGACAGGAGTTTATAATTATTTTAGGGTCATATTTAAGCGAGGCAATAAATGCTTAATGCCGTATAGCTGCCACTAAAAACTTTCTGCCAGCACTCTGATGTTGGTCTTCTGTAAAAGCTGATCTTGCTGAAGCGTACCAACCGACAACAGCGGGGCGGGGGTCACGGGGGGCGGCGTGCATCGCAATGTATATGCATCAACTGCCCCCAGAAAAAATTGCTGCCCTAAGGACTTCTGAAGCTAGGAATCCTTATCCCAATCTCCGCCTAGCAGCGGCTAGCACAAATACACCCACTCCAAGAAGAGCTGCTGTGGAGCCTGTGTCGGGAACGGGAGGTGCTGTTCCAACTAGAACATTTACTGTTTCAGAAACTCCGTTATACGTCCATGTGCCTGACATGTTGGTCTGGTAAATTCCCATATTTGAAAGAAGCGTGTTGGTGTAAACAGCGTAACTATTAATTAGGCTTCCTGAAACGTAGTTGGTATCTACTTGCAGATCTTGAAAATCCGCATAGAAAGCGAACCTTGATCCTGTGTATGTTCCAATATTATTGATTCCACTCAGCGGCGATCCAAACTGTGTTACTCCGCTGTAGTCGTCCGATTCCAAAATCGCAATTTCGCCAGTAGCCGAGTTACTTATTCCTTGCCAATTAACTCGCGAATCATCGTATGCGGAAGATGATTTGTCGCGACCCCCGAACATTAGAATGGCGACTTCCTGGGGCTGCAGGCGAGATTCAAACCCTCTGTACTAATTGTCAGCAAATGAAACTGCGCTGACGATACTAGCAGCGATTGAGGCGATGATAATTTTCGATGTTTTCATAATAAATATTCTCAGATTGTTCAGGTTTTTCAAAAGGTTGAAGAAAGATTCTTCGTTTCGTATGCGCCTCGTAAACCACAGGAAAATTACAGAATGAATGCGCCTTCACTACGTTTTTATAATTTTGGGGCTTTAGGGCGAAAAAAGGTCGTTTTACTCCCGCTTCCACCAATACGGGTTGGACACGCCTGCCAGGCATAGCGAAACTCGCCGCCGTCCTATGAAATGGCCCATCACTACCATAGGTCTCGATGCTGACGATACGCTTTGGCACAATGAGAACCTCTTCGAAGACCACCATCGGAAATACTGCGAGCTGCTTTCCGACTACCACGATCCTAAAACCGTGGAACGCGTCCTCTACGAAACCGAGATGAACAATCTCGAACTCTTCGGCTACGGAGTGAAGGGCTTCACCCTTTCGTGCATAGAGACCGCTATCAGCTTAACTGACGGAGCGATCAAAGCGGAAGAAATCAGGCGCATCATCGACCACTGCCGTCAAATGCTTCTCCATCCAGTCGAACTGCTCGAAGGAGTCGAAAGCGTACTGCAAGGCCTCGATCAACGCTTTCGCCTCCTACTGATCACCAAAGGCGACCTGCGCGACCAAGAGCGCAAGATAGCGAAATCCGGCATAGCCCATCACTTCAGCCACACCGAAGTCGTTTCCGACAAAACCGTCGAAGCCTACGCCAGAGTTCTCCAACGAAACAAGATCCACTCCGAGCAATTCCTTATGGTAGGTAATTCGCTAAAATCCGACATCCTTCCCGTCCTCGATCTCGGTGGTCATGGCGTTCACATCCCTTACCGAATCACCTGGGAACACGAAAACGTTCAATCTCCGCCGCACGATCACGACAATTTCTATCAGCTCGAATCCATCCAGCAACTACCTGACCTCATCGACGCGATTGTCTTGGGCAACAATCCCTAGAACCCATGCGCCTCTCCCCCATCCCCAAGTCCGTAGAACCTCTACCCGGAACCTTCGGTTCGATCTCTTCGCTATCAGTCGACCTTGACTTTACGCCAAGCCAACGATTCGGGACAGCCCTTAGAATAGTCCCCACCCTCAACCTCCAGGCGACCAATCCAAACGCAGGCGGCATAAAGCTGATTCTCGCCCCCGAAATTTGCGGACTAGAAGCCTACCGTCTCGCGATCTATCCTGAATCCATCACAATCGAAGCTTCCACCGAAACGGGTCTTTACCGTGGATTAACCACTCTTCAGCATATTTCCAACAAAGCACCCAAAACGCTGCCATGCCTAAAAATCGAGGATAGCCCTGATCTAGAAGTGCGTGGATACATGCTCGATATCAGTCGTTGCAAAGTCCCTACGCTCGAAACGCTTTACGATTTAATCGACCAGCTTACATCGCTCAAGTACAACCAGCTTCAACTCTATACCGAACACACCTTCGCCTACCAAAACCATGCCTGCGTTTGGAAAGACGTCTCGCCCCTAACAGCCGAAGACATTCGTTCACTCGATTCGTATTGTCATAACAGATACATCGAACTTGTTCCCAATCAAAATTCGTTCGGCCACATGGAGCGATGGCTCCGTCACGATGACTACAAACATCTCGCCGAATGCCCAGACGGGTACATTCACCCCATCCTTGGCAAACGCGATGCGGGCGGCACGCTAAAGCCCAATCAAGCCTCCCTCAATTTCATGAGCGAACTCTACGACGAGCTCTTACCCAATTTCCGAAGTAATCAAGTCAACATTGGCGGCGACGAACCCTGGGAGCTCGGGCAAGGCTGGAGTGCAGAAGAGACCAAGTCGAAAGGCAAACACCGCGTCTATCTCGACCACCTTCTATCAATTCACCGCCTCGTCGCAGAACGCGACAAGACAACGCAATTCTGGGGCGACATCATACTCGAATCGCCCGAGCTTTCTGCTGAACTGCCCAACGACTCGATTGGAATCATTTGGGGCTACGAAGCCGACCATCCCTTCGAATCCCAATGCGCCGCGTTCGCCGAATCCGGCATTCCTTTCTACGTTGCACCCGGCACCTCCGCCTGGAACACAATCGGCGGACGCTACGCGAATGCTGTCGCGAATATCAAAGCGGCGACCCGCCAAGCAATCGAGCACGGAGCGAAAGGGATGCTTCTAACTGACTGGGGAGACTTCGGCCACCACCATTTCCCACCAATAAGCTACCCCGCTCTTGTCTGGGCATCCACTCTCTCATGGAACCACGATTCGGAGGAGAACTTCGACGATATCCACGCTATCAATACGATCTTCTTCGATGGAGAATCCGAGATTCTCGCTCAAGCAATCGTTTCGCTCAGCGAATCGATAAATGCATTTTCGCATAAACCGGTAAACCGAACAGTCCTCAACGATGTACTTTTCTGTAACCAAGAAAAACTCCAAGAGCACCTCGAAAAGACAACTTCCAAGGAACTGGATTCCTGTTGCATCGCGCTCACGAAATTGCATCGCCATCTTGCCGATAAACGCTTCCGAACAAAGAACGCATCTCAATCGAATCAAGAGTTGCTGCTCACGATCAAATTGCTTCTTTTCGCAATCAACAAAGGCCTTGCCAATATCGGCACCCAATCTCCTGAATACGACCAACTCGAATCGGAGCTCAATGCTTTCACGGAAGAATACCACAAACTTTGGCTTGTTCGCAACCGTATCGGCGGATTGGAAGAGAGCCTAACCTACCTTACGAAATCACTGCAGTAGCTCCAACCTGAGCTCACTGATTGCTAGAGCGATCTACCAGGCACCGGATCATCTTTTTTAACCAACAACGTTGCCACACCTCCTGGCTTGATCACTGAAATATTGGGGACAAGCCCCTTTAATATGTCTCTAAAAACAACGGTGTCATTGTCACTAGCAAGGAGCAGTCCACCTACATGCTCAATTCGATTGCCTATATTTTTGTAAATAGATCTCTGTGATTCATTTTTGAGCGTAACGGAATAAAACAATCCTTCTGTTGTCGATGAAAACGGATCGAATCGGATGCTTTTGTAATCAAGGTCCAAGTCCCTCAGGAGCAACTGGGCGCGGTTCGATCCAATCCACTCTAACTGGGCATAACCTCCATATCGCACGGGAAGACTCGGATCTGTCTCCAGAAATCGGGTTTTGAATACCCCCGTTCCGGGAGAACTAAAACCGGGAAAGGAATACAAATCCCATGTCATTGATCCACCACCAGTGACCGATGACCCCGAGACAATCATTAGCTCGACCGTTACTGCTCCTACTTCGGAATCGGGGTTCTACTCTTTAACAAGAGAAGGGAGGACAGTTACTAGAAACAATAAAACGCACGAAGACAGGCGGACGACTGTCAACTGATAACATAGGACCAGATTAAACAGAATATTCAGTATGCGTAGAGCACCAATCTAGGGCAGAAAAGCCGACCCTTTCTCCCGGCCTCGCAACAGCACTTTCCGCAACCGTTAATATATCAAACTGAACATCGCCCAAAACAGCATTCACCCCCCCCGACAACACAATCAAACGCCAACCACACTCAAGTAATCACCATTATCCAACTAGGTATTTGAAATAGCCTCATACTATGGCACAAAAGACAGGCGGTCCCCCGCCTCTTCTTAATTTCCCCCCAAATAACAGCACTAAAAATTAAAACTGATTTGTAGTGTAATCTTCATGACGCACGCGGGCGTCGCCGCCACGAGTTCCCAGGACGCTCACTCGATCCCCTGAATTGAACGCTGGATCCTTCAGCTCCTGCACCACGACAACCGTTCGTCCATCGTCCAACTCAATCGTCATTTCTTGAGCCAGTTTCGCTGTAAGCGCCTTTTCGATCTTCTTCCCGACAATCGCACCAGCCACAGCGCCTCCCGCACTCGCCAACACGCTACCATCGCCACGACCAACCGTCGACCCGACTGCGCTTCCCAAAATGCCGCCTCCATAAAGACCAAGCTGGCTGCTCTCGCCTTCGATCTTCACCGTTCGCGTCGCCACCACAGTTCCGAGGTCAATCGACTGCGTCGTTCCTGCTGTACGATTCGGAACGGTATCATAACCTCCAGATGCGCACCCTAAAATCAGCACTAGCGCCAACAACCCCACTATCCCCGAAATCGTCTTTTTGTTCGTCTTCATACATTCGTCTTTGGTTATCCTTCTAGTTCGGACAAAAACGAACAACGGATTCAAAGACTTCGGGTTTACATCCCCCAAGACGAACAGCCAGTGTCGTTTCGCTCGTCGATCACAACATCATAAAATCTATAATCCCACCATTCTCATCAAGAATGAGCCACACCGATCGAAGCAATTGAATGTCGAGCATGAGTGCCGAAAATTATACCGCAACCTTTCGAAATTACGGCGGAAACGACCCTTGAAAACACCACTGAAAAGAATGCGATAGTTTCTATCGAACGCGGGCTAGAAGATTCTGGATCTTCCCTGCTACAATCGAAAAATTAACTCAATCCCCTCTACTATACTCATATCATACTTAAGTAGATTAAATCAGCAAACGTTTAATAAAAATGGGGACTGTCGCCTCAAAAACAACTCCTGCCAGCCGATAATGAATACGAATAGATTTCTCGGAAATCTAAGATTAACCCCCAAGCCCTTATGTCCCAATGAACACTTCTCCCCGAAAAATAGACGTATTCCAATACAACCCACCCCTTAGGGTCCTTTCATCATACTTCAGCGACAAGGCATTAGCCGTGGAAGTTTTTAAATTTGCCCTCCCAAAACTCAAACGCCAGATTACCCACGATCGCGTATCGCGCTACTTTCTGAGATCAGGAAATCAAGTTCACTCTCAACTTGACTAATAACGGCGAACCATAATTGAATTTTCAAGTCGGACTCAATAGGAGTCCGGCTTTTCATTTGTCGGAACTTGCAGGACACCCCCCTCAATCCGCATCTCCCACAACAATTCAATTTTTCCCTATGTCCATGAAGCACGAGATCGAAACGCAACTATCGGTCACCATAGAAAACGAACCCGGACAAATCGCTTGCATAAGCGAATTGCTCTCGAAGTCCAACGTCCACATCAATGCGGTATCGATCTCAGATAGTATCGATGGAGGACACTTTCGCTTCATCGCCGATACTCCCAGAGACGCCAAGGCCGTGCTCGTCGAAAAGGGTTTCGAGGTGAAAGTCGAATCCGTACTGACTATTCGACTAAACGACAGCCGAGGCCGCTTAGCAGGCATTACCTTGGCTCTAGCTCAAGCAAGTATCAACATCGACTACGTCTACGCTTCCGTAGACCAAACAGGATCCTCCACGAGACTCGTCCTCAAAGTCGAAAACATCCTGCTCGCCATTCGTATTCTCGAAGAAATGGAAGTAGCAGCCTAGGGGGCACCTTCTCACACCCCGAATCCACGTCTTTAAATTCCGTCACCGCCACGCGATTCCTTTTCAGGAGTTAACCACGATTCTCCGTCAGCCAAGGTCGCCCGAATCCTCTCGCCTTCCGTCAAATCCTCGACCGATGCGATCACCGAGCCATCCTCCTGCGCCAATATCGAGTATCCGCGTTTCAATGTAGCAGCAGGACCAATAGCCCTCAACTCAGTCCCCAGCTCTACAAACCTCTGCTTCAATAAAGCCAAACGGCGATCCATCTCATGGCGGCTCCGCTCGCCCAACAACCGCAAACGCTGACGCCGATCAGACAAGGTCCGCTCCGGATGCAGCCCTCCAAACGATCCTCGAGAATTCGCATAACGCCGACGTGCCTTCGAAATCTCGCGAGTCATCGTCGTTTCGATACGACTCGCCATTTCATCCAATTTCAATTTGGCGAACTCTAATCGCCTCTCCGGAGCTACCGCTCGCATACGAGCCTTCCAATCACGCAATTCGCGACGATAATCCAGCAAACGTTTCTCCCAACGCTCATCCAGCGATTCTCCAGCGAGACCGATACGATTTACGCAATCGAGATAAGAACTGCTTATCAGCTCCGCTGCGGCCGAAGGTGTTTCAGCCCTTAAATCGACAGCGAAATCCGACAAAGTAAAATCGATCTCGTGCCCCACAGCCGAAATCACCGGAACCGCCGAAGCCGCTAACGCCCGAACCAAGCGTTCCTCATTAAAGCACCAAAGATCCTCCAAACTACCGCCGCCTCTTCCCACCACAATTACATCAAAGCAATTCAATTTTTCAGCAATAGCCAAACCCTTCAATATAGTATCCGCTGCATCTGCTCCCTGCACCTTCGCCGGCAACACGACTAAGCGTCCCACCCATCCCCGGCGCTTTAGGATACGCATAAAATCCTGCACGGCCGCTCCTGTTGGCGAAGTAATAAACGCAATCGAACGTGGGGCCATCGGTAGCTCCCGTTTGCGATCCTTGTCGAACAGACCTTCCTCAAGCAACTTGCGTTTCAGTCGCTCGAATTCGCGATGCAATTTCCCATGCCCCGATTGCGTCGCGGCCCGAGCGATCAATTGATACCGGCCATGCGGCTCGTACACGCTAATCTCCCCATACACGAGAATCTCCACACCATTGTCCAACTCGAAATCGAGACCAGCGGCATTTCCGCGAAAGATGACCACCGGAAGCTGGGCCGATTCGTCTTTCAACGAAAAATAAAGATGTCCGCTAGCCTGTCTTCTGAAATTGGATACTTCACCTTTTATCCAACCAGCCTCAATCGAGCCTTCCAAAAGCCGCTTTATCTCGCGAGTGAAACTCGAAACGGTATGCGCTTCCTCCTCGCCAAATTGCAATCCTAAGGAACGGTTCACTCCGACTCCTCGGCTAATGATTTAAGCTTCAAACGAGCCCGCACCTGACGGACAATCAAGCCCAATACGACAAAGAGAGCAACAGCCAACATCACCACCGTTTTATTGCCTTTCAAAATCGCATCGCTGAAAATAATGATGCTGCTCGCCATCGCCAATGTCAGCGGAACGGAGATGGCCATGTACCAACCAAACGGCATTTTCGCTAAGCCCAGCAAGTAATTCTGCAACGGAAAAGGCAAACCAGGCGTAATACGCAGCAAGACCGCGATAGGAATCATCGTCTTAGACGTAATCTCCGGAACGCTATATCCGAAACGATGAACTAACCGCTCGAACGCCGGACGGAAAAGCTTTCCTGCCAACAGCCATGAAAGCGCCATATTAGTCGCCAAGGCCAAACCACATCCGCCAAGAGCGATCGGGAGGTCGTAAGCAGCCCCAGCCACGATCAAAAATGGCGATACTGGAGCCCACAACGAGGGCAAGATAGCCATTGCCGCGAAAAATGGAATCGGCCCGAAAGCCTTAATCCGCTCAACCATCACTCGAACGTCGATTCCCCGGATCTCCTCCTGGAATTGCCATACCAGCAATCCGCCGACTAGCAATCCGGCAATCGCCAAGCCCGCCATCACTTTTACTTTACTAGGAGTCACGACCACAGGATCTCGGTCAGCCCAAGAATAGCAAAACAAATTACAGCCACTAGACTCGCGACTCTAATCGCGAAATGCATTGCCGTATTGGCATCCCCAAGACACGCTCGCGACTACATACCTCCATCACGACATCTAAAGAAAAGAAACCTTTCACCATCTACTTGTCGGGTTTCCCATTGCATTTCAGCCGACAATTCATCAACCTGCTCTAGAATTAATGCCTTACACGATCCAAAAAACGATATTGATCATCGACGACGACGAAAGCCTTCGAAACCTATTGCAGATCATTCTGGAGACCGCGGACATCCAAACCATCAGAGCTGCGAATGCTGGCGAAGCGCTGACTGCGCTTCACGACCATAGCAAATCCATCCAAGGTGTGCTGCTCGACCTGAACCTCAATCAGCTAAAAGGCGAAGACTTCTACGATGTAATCGTAGCCATCGATCCCGGTATAGCCATCTTCCCGATGAGCGGCTGCATAACCGAAGAAATCGAAGAACGATTCGCGGGCAAAGCAATCGCCGGAATCATAACAAAGCCGTTTTCACCGGCAAGTCTCATGGAAACGATCACCGAGGGATTTGCCCGAAAACCAAACGAAAACATTCCGAAAGTCGTCTAGAAAAGCTTGGCTTCGCTCAACCCGCAGCCGCTTTAGGCCAAAGTATTGAGGTGCTTGCCAGAAGGACCTCCTGCGTAGGGTATTTCGAAATACAAAGACGCGTCATCGGAATTTCCACCCTCCCCGAATTCATCATCTTCAAGTTCGTGACCCGTGTTCATCGGAGATTCCTTTTCATCCTTCTCGCGGCGTTCGCGATAGTAGGGAAAAGACTGTTCTAGTGTATTTTGTATGCGGAGCGGGTCCATTCTCGGTGCTTTTAGCTTCCCTTCATTAAGGATCTGTTCGCCTAAATGGAGAAATCGACGGCCCCAAACGGATCTGTATTCCTTATCCGTTTTTTGCATCTCTTTTTATAATTGTTTTTCTTAAAGTTATGAAAACAGAAGCTTAAGTAAATTGTCATTTCCGTTACAAAAAGCCAAGAGTCCTCAATTCACACTCGCCCCTAGGGAATCGCGTTCATCCCTTATAAAGCCGCTAATCCAGTCAATTCCTACAAGGCAAAACCAGACATCAATCCGTCTTGATAAAGAGACCTGCAGCAACCTACTGAAAATCGAGACCGATATTCACGTCTTCGCTATTGCGATCCCCTCATCGATCTGCATTCTTTCAACCGTGCCAAACGACCGGATTACAAAGGAAGAAAAAGACGCGCTTCTTAGTCTTCTTGACGATCCCAGCCCCATTGTTCGGAAGACGATTTTGAGAACCCTAGACCAAATGGGCGGCGACGGGCTAGACCTGCTAGGGAAAACGATTAAAGGCTCCAACCGCTTCCTGAGCTGGCATGCCAGTCGCTATCTTTCGGAATTGCAAAGCGCATCCCCTGCAGCCGAATTCAGAGCCTTCATTCGCTCTATGAATTACGAGCTCGAATCCGGCTGGATAATGATCAGCCGAGTAGCCTACCCGGATATCGACGTGGGCAAGATTTTCCAAGAACTCGACGAAATCGCTAATCGGTGTCGCGAACTCATCGCCCGCCCCGCCAGTTATCGTGAACAATGTCTCGTAGTCAACCGAGTGCTCTTTCACGAGTACGGCTTCCGCGGAAACAAGGAAAACTACAACGATCCGGACAACAGCTTTATCAATAGCCTTCTCCAAACGCGCAAAGGCCTGCCCATCACCCTTTCCGTACTCTATCTACTCGTTGCCAGTCGACTCGGTATTCCTATCGAGCCGATCGGAGCGCCAGGGCATTTCGTCATCGGTTGCTTCGAAGAAAGCGTTCCTTTCTACATAGACTCTTTCGAGCGCGGCAAGCTCCTCGACGCAGGACAATTGCTCAAGCGCGTGGAAGCCGTTTGCATAGAACCCAACCTGGGGCACCTCGCTCCTGTTTCCACCCAAGAAACGCTCTCTCGCATCTGCCGAAACCTTGTTCCTCACTTCTCGAACTCCAGACAAGAATCCATGTCCAAACTCTTCCAAGGTTTTCTTCAAGACTTCAAGGAAACCTACGAGAAACACGTATAATTTCTTCCAATATTTATCTCGCCCAAAGCCGGGCAACCCAATTCGCTCCCTCCCAACATGGATAGCTTCCATTCCGAAGAAACCTACACTCTAGACGATCTCTCCCACTGGCAACGCGCTGGCACCAGCCTCGCCGTACTCGGTTATCCAGTACGTCACTCCATCAGCCCGGCTATGCACAACGCCGCTTTGGAGGAACTCGTTCGAGACCAACCTCAATACGTAGACTGGAAGTATTTCCGATTCGAGGTCAAACCCGAGCAACTCTTAGATACGCTCCCCCTTTTCCATAAAAAAGGATTCTTTGGACTTAACTTAACCGTGCCGCACAAAGAGATAGCCTTACCCGCTTTGCCGCGCGTCGATCCCGCCGCAAAAGAGATCGGGGCAGTCAACACCTTGAAGCGCACGGAAACCGGCTACACTGGCTTTAACACCGACGGCTTTGGACTAGAAACAGGCATTCGCCTAGAGCTCGGACGCGAACTCGCCGACAGCGACGTCATAATTCTAGGAGCTGGCGGAGCTGGTCGAGCTGCGGCCGCACAAGCCCTACGCAGCGCCTGTCGCTCGCTCACCATCGTCAACCGAAACCCCGAAAGGCTGGCTAACCTCATCGAAGCCATAAACCCCATCGCCCAGGAACGAAAAATTCCGCTGCTCGGGAAAGCCCCAAATGATCCATCGCTCGAAATTCCCCAGGGCTCCTTGCTGGTCAACGCCACTTCACTCGGACTAAAACCGGACGACCCGCTTCCAATCCCCGCAAACGCACTCCCTGAATCGCTGGCGCTGTACGACATGATCTACAATCCGCCATGCACGAAACTAATGCAGAAGATTCAATCCCTCGATGGCCAGACTGCCAACGGACTTTCGATGCTCGTCTACCAGGGCGTCCGAGCCCTAGAGATTTGGACGGACCAAACCATCAATCCTGCCACAATGGACCGCGCCGCAAGAAGCGCGATAGCCTAACTCCCGTTACGCCATGCTCTCCGACTTCAAAGCCATCGATCAGGAATTCCCCGCTTTTTTCGCGTCCATGATATTCATTTTCGGAGCGATCGTCGGAAGTTTCCTAAACGTATGCATCTATCGGATACCTGACAAAAAATCCATCGTTCATCCCGGATCCACTTGTGCTTGCGGAAAACCAATCAGCTGGTACGACAACATCCCAATCTTCAGCTGGTTCATTCTCCGAGGCAAAGCGCGCTGCTGCAATGCTCCCTATAGCTTTCGCTATCCATTTATCGAGTCCCTAACCGCAGGACTCTTTCTCGCCGCGTGGCTTCAACACCCGCACGCCAAAGCCGCTTGCTTGCTTCTGTTTATTTCACTGATGATCTGCGCCACTTTCATCGACTTCGACCACATGGAAATTCCGGATAGATTTTCCTACGGAGCAGCGCTTTTCGGCACGATCCTTTCTGTAGCCGTTCCTTCCTTACACGGATTTCAAGATCTCCCCCCAATAATCACCCCGATTAAAGGTTTCTTCGAAGCCATCATTGGTATTATGATCGGCTCCGGGCTCATCCTTTGGATCGCGCTCGCATCCGAAGCGATTCTCAGAAAAGAAGCCATGGGGTTCGGCGACGTAAAACTCCTCGGCGGAATCGGAGCGTTCGCCGGCTGGCAAGGTGCTGTGTTCGCCCTATTCGGAGGTGCCGTCATCGGTACCATCGGACTCGGATTATGGCTCATGATCAAAGCCATCGTCCCAAGTCTTCGAAAAAAGACCGTCGACAACAGCGAGAAGAACGGTGGTGGACTTGTCGGCAAGCAAATGCCCTTTGGGCCTATGCTCGCCGCAGGCGCGTTGCTCTACCTGCTTCTCCTTGAAAAAGAAGTCGACCAGTATTTCGCCATAGCCATCGACCTCGTTCAGCAGCAATAGAGATCCCAGACCAAGCAAGGACGTTCCCGATGATAGGAAGCACTTGTTATCGACCCCTACTTGTCGGGACCCGATCCGTTTAGGGTCATTTAAATTAATCGAAAATCGATCTGCCTGTAATCATTAGGTCGCGGGCCCAAACCCCATCGCCAGTTCCATTTTCGGAATAGAAAGAACATTAAATCACATCGTAATCCCAAAGCTTGCGGATAGGTCTCGAGATGGTTGCGACGACGTCTTTGTAGCCAACGAATTCTTCCTTCTTCGGGTTGCATTTGACTTTCCGAGCCAATCGAACGGCGGATACTCCAAGGTGACAAATGGTTGCGGACTTGTGGCCGATTTCCGCATCACAGATCGTTTTTCTGCGAGAGCGAACGGATTCGACGAAATTAGTCATGTGATTATTGCTCTTGTAGAATCGCTCCACGTTTGAGGGGAGCTGCGTCCCCAAAATATCAGGATCGCTCGCTTCGATGGCTCCGTGCTGAAGCAGAATGTGAAGTGGACCCCGAAAACTGGACAGGTGGCTTAGTTGGATAGATATTATTCGATATTCGGCCGCTTGTTTCATCGTTCGCGGATATTCGATTTTCTCGACCCGTTTATTTCCGCAGATATGCAACAGCCTTTAAAAGACAATACAGACAGACCAAGTCTTTCGCCCCCACCAAACCGAAGCCTCTTGACGAGCTCAGGGCTTACGACAGTCCCCAGGATGATAGACCAAAAATGAAATAAACCTCTACCACTAATCCCCGAAAGCTACAAGGACGCCAACTCGAGCACACGGGCTCCATCCGCTATACGGCATCGAATAACCTGCGGCGATTCGCCAAAATAGCCGCGATAAGCTGACGCCACAGACTCCGCATACGTCTCGGTAAAAGCTTCGCCTGCCAAGGCCATAGCAGCACCACCGAAACCACCACCCGTCAATCGAGCGCCGACGACATCAGGCATAGACTCCAAAATCCTAACAAGATAGTCGAGTTCCTCCACGCTATTCTCAAACAAATCGCGCGAACTTGCGTGCGATTCGGAAAGCAACTTGCCCACCCCAATCGGCTTGCCTTCCGCCAGCAAAGCTTGAACGCGCTTAACTCGATCGATCTCATAGATCACATGCTCTGCTCGCTTTGAAATAACCGTATCTAAAATCTCCTTATTGGATTCGAATTCTTCCGTAGTAACATCCGCTAAGTACTCGATATCCAACCCCGTTGACTTTAACTGCTCGACCGCTTGCCGACATTCATCATGGCGCTGCGAATACATGGACTCAACCAAGGAATGCTTCTTATGCGTATTGAATATCCATATACTGAAATCGTCACCTAGAGGTATCGTCGAAAATTTCAATTCTCGACAATCGATATGCACAAGGTGCCCCGCCTTACCGCAAGCCGAAACCCCCTGATCCAAAATCCCGCAAGGCACACCAACGAATTCATTTTCCGCTTCGCGCCCCACTGCTGCTAGCTCATCCGAACCGATAGCCAATCCATACGCTTCGCTAAACGCTTTGCCTGTCGCTAGCTCCAGTGCAGCGCTGCTGCTCAAGCCCGCCCCAGAAGGCACGTCCGACTCAACCGACATTTCGAATCCACCGCTAGGCTTCAATCCGCGCTGTATCAAAGCATTGTATACGCCAAGAGGATAATTCAGCCATGAGGCTTCACCTCGCTGCCGCTGGCTTGAATCCGAAATCTCGAACACCGAAGATCCCGCGCTCGAAAATCTAAATACCGATTCATCGACTCTTCTCAAGGCCACCAAAACCCCTCGGTCGATAGCCGCGCCGATCACCGGACCTTGATTGTAGTCCGTGTGATTTCCGATCACCTCCACGCGCCCAGGAGCCGCAGCTATAACAACAGGATCTGCCTGATAATTGCTTTTAAAGCGTTCCTTTAAGCATTTAATCATACTCATCGACGAATCTTAAAAACGAAAATCCCACAGCCGTAAAGCTGCGGGATCAGAATTATTAATCTCTAAAGAAATTCTAGAGCTGGTCCTTAAGACCTGCACCAACCTTGAACTTCACAGCTTTGCTGGCCTTGATCTTCAATGGAGCTTTAGTGAGTGGGTTGATACCAGAGCGAGCGTTGCGGCGTGTAACTGAGAACGTACCGAATCCAACGAGTTGAACCGCGACAGCTGGCTTTGCTTCTTTATCGCTGACCTTAACAGCCTTGCCTGCTTTTTTCACAGCGGTCTTGATTGAGCCCAAAACGGCACTCAATGCTTTTTCTGCATCCGCTTTAGAAGCGTCGCCAAGGTTCTTCTGAATTTCTGCTACAAGTTCTGCTTTAGTCATATGTTTGGATCGTAATTAATTAGAGGTTGAAATCATTTCCTTTTGAAAACCTCTTGAGTCGAAGGACCTTAAACAACTGCGTCAAACGAAATGTACGCATTCCCTTAAAAATCGTCCTGGTCGCCGCATTTAGGGGACTTTTGGCCCTCAAACCCCGGCGGAGTCGTGCCTTGCCGACCTGCCACGACTAGTTCTAACAAACCCTTCATCGCTTCAACGCGATTCATGCCACGCTCTTCGACCAACTGATCCGCCCGCTTTATAAGCTGCCCCGCCATTCTTTTCGCCTGATTCTCGGGCGACCCCCATTTTCGGCACAACGCTACTAATTGAAAAAATTCCTCTTCAGACTTCATTCGCTCGTGCGGCCTTCATTTGAACTACAGAATGCACAATCACATCCGCTTGACCGTCAATCGAGCAAGCCCCCCCTGGGCGTGATCTCTTTAACATTGCCGACCCCACCAAGCCCCCACTACCCGAAAGAACTCGGCGCAATTCGCCAACACGTTTCCCATCGCTGTCCAACAATTTCCAAGGACTCTCGCCCTCCGGATTACGCGAAACGGATACGCATTCAAGTTCCCGCCGAGCTTGCCCCATAGATTTCAACCTAGCCATCACCTCTTGCCCGATATAACAACCTTTTCGATACGAAACCGCACTATCGCCTAACCCAACCTCTTGAGGTAAATCAGATTCTAGAATATCTCGGCATAACTCGAAAAACCGCGATTTCAATGCGATTAATCCAATTGTATTTGTATCCAATATACGAACACTAAAATTCTCCAAAACGATTTTTAAAGCTTCAGCTAATCCACTACTGAGCACAACAACCTCGAGATTCCGACTGTCCCCTCTTCGTCCCCAAAATGCAAATACATCTTTACTCGAGCTAAAGCCACCTTCCTTCGGTTCTTCCAATCCGAACCGATCCAAAACCGCTCCGATCGAATCCCCCCAAAGCGAAACGGACAAACCACCCGATCCAGTCGACCGCGTCTCCACCTCATCCATAATAATCCGATTTTCTAGATTTTCCCGCATAACCCCCGTTTCAGTCGAATAGCTTATTGCCAAAAAACGTTGATCCGAGATTTTCAAAACAAAGCTGTCTCCCAAAATTTTGCCTTTTGAATTCAGCCACAATCCATAAGCGACTTCTTTATCCGAAATTCGAAGCTCTTGAGAGAACTGTCCCTGCAAAAATGTCGCTGAATCCTCGCCTTCAATAAAAAGAAGGCCATGTGGAGAATAATAATACGCTGCGGAACTTACCATATATCAATGAGTTGTGAAAAATTGAGATATTTTTTTGATAAATCCATTGACAGACACCACTCAATTACTATCCCCAACGTCAATCACAAAGACTTTCCCGCCTAGCGGGATTTTGGGGTAACTAAGAAAACGAGATGGCGGGTAGCTTAGGGGTAGGCTACCCGCCTTATTTCTATCTAAATGACAGGCTTTTCTGCATCATTGTGCAAATTCGCAATTGAAATTCATCGAGCAGTCTTCCAACTATGCGCCCTGTGAAGAAAACCTCCGACATCAACGTCACGCAGACCGTCACGCTTCCCGCGCCTCACGCCCTGATCGACGAAATTCCTAAATCAGAAGCCCAAGCGGATTTCATAAGTCAGTCACGGCAAGAGATACACCGCATCATATTCGGAAACGACAAGCGCCTGCTTCTGGTAGTAGGCCCCTGCTCTATTCACGATATCGACGCCGGCATCGAATACGGCAAACGCCTCGCAGCACTGAGCGAACGGGTTAGCGATCGGATTTGCCTCGTAATGCGAGTCTACTTTGAAAAACCCCGCACCTCCCTCGGATGGAAAGGCCTTATCATGGACCCCGACCTCGACGGCACCGCCAACATCGATCAAGGCTTGCGGGTCGCCCGTAATTTTCTAAGAGACATCATCGACCTCGGCGTGCCAACCGCAACCGAACTTCTCGATCCAATCACTCCGCAATACATTGCAGACCTCGTTTCCTGGGCTGCCATCGGAGCTCGCACCACCGAATCGCAGACGCATCGTCAGATGGCCTCAGGCCTCTCTATGCCCGTCGGCTTCAAAAACGGGATGGACGGCACCTGCCAAGTCGCGATCAACGCGATCAAGGCCGCTAGCGGCGTCCAAACCTTCCTCGGTATCAATCACGACGGTCAAGCGTCAGCCGTCACCACAGCCGGCAACCAAAACTGCCACGTCGTTCTACGCGGCGGTAGCTCTGGCCCGAACTTCGATACCGACAGCGTCGCCCAAACCGTAGCCGACCTCCAGAACGCTGGTCTAAAGGAAGCAATCATGATCGACTGCAGCCACGGCAACAGCAGCAAACAACCCGAGAAACAGCCCGAGGTTCTCGACGCCATCGTCGCTCAGGTCGAAGCCGGTAACGACGCGATCATCGGCGCCATGATCGAAAGCAATCTTAATAGGGGCAGCCAGAAATTCCCAGCTCCCAAGGAAGACCTCCAGTATGGCGTCTCCATAACCGATGGCTGCATCGATTGGAAAGCAACAGAAACCTCCATCCTCAAAGCCTACGACCGCCTAGCCGCTCGATTCGCGAACACGTAAAACCGAAAGCCGCCGAGTCGGACTACGCATTACAGAACTTTTTCCCCTGCATAAGCGGGCGAGTTTCTCAAGATCACCAATGCGTTTTTAGTCGCATTAGATTCCGGCTGCCCTATTTTCTATCACTCTATGAAAGCACCTGTTCATGTCGCAGTCACCGGCGCAGCCGGTCAAATTGGATATTCGCTGCTCGCACGCATCGCGTCGGGTCAGCTTCTCGGACCCGACCAACCCGTCGTCCTTCGCCTCATCGAGATCGAGCCCGCCATGCAGGCCCTCGAAGGCGTTGTCATGGAATTGCAAGATTGCGCATTTCCATTGCTCAACGACATCGTCCCGACTTACGATCTCAACGAAGGCTTCAACAAGGCGAGCTGGGCCCTTCTCGTCGGCAGCGTACCGCGCAAAGCCGGCATGGAGCGTAAAGATCTGCTAGGTATCAACGGCAAGATATTTACCAGCCAAAGCAAAGCCATTCAAGACAACGCCGCCTCCGACATTCGGACTCTCGTGGTGGGCAACCCTTGTAACACCAATTGCCTCATCGCAATGAACAACGCTCCAGACATCCCCCATGATCGCTGGTTCGCGATGACCCGCCTCGACGAAAACCGCGCCAAAACTCAACTCGCAATCAAAGCGGGTGTGGAAGTCACCTCCGTCAAAAAGCTAGCGATCTGGGGGAATCACTCCGCTACGATGTATCCAAATTACTTCGACGCGACAATCGACGGTAAAGCAATCCCAGAGGTCATCACCGACGAAGCATGGTTCAAGAAAGACTTTATTCCTACCGTCCAGCAGCGCGGAGCAGCCATCATCAAGGCTCGCGGACTTTCATCGGCAGCCTCGGCAGCCAACGCAGCCATAGACACCGTTAAGTCGATCATCACTCCAACCCCCAGCGATGACTACTTCAGCGTCGCCGTGCATTCGAAAGGCGAATACGGAATCGAGCCAGGACTCATCTATTCCTACCCGATGCAAAGCGACGGCCAAAACCTGAGCATCATCGAAGGCCTAGATGTCAACGCTTTCAGCCAAGAAAAGATCAAGGCCACAGAAGCCGAACTCAGCGAAGAGAAGAGCATGGTCAGCGACCTGCTTCCATAAAAACGGAATACCGTTTATTCGCCAAAGGGAGGACCCATTCGATCCTCTCTTTTTTGGACCTGCCTAACGAAAAATCTGGTAGCGGCCTTTCTCCCAACGGCCACAGTTTCTTATGCTTATCCAGCTGGCCGCTCGGAGATAAGCCGCTACCAGGAAATACAAATCCTCTATTCCCCCTTCGCTACGCGAACATCCAACGGTGGCATATCCTTGATATGCAAATCGCGCTGCGGATAAGGGAACTCGATATCGTTGCTTTTGAAGAGATCCCAAATACGGATATAGAAAGCACTCCGAATATTTCCCAATCCATCCGTCGGATCGAGTATCCACGCTCTCAATTCGAAATCGACCGAGTTATCCCCGTACCCAGTCAACCGAACCGCCGCCGGCGGATCCGCCAATATACGCTTGTCCGCTCCCGCCGCTTCCAAGGCAAGATCCATAGCCTTATGAATATCCGAAGTATAAGAAACGCCAAATGGAATCTTTACCCGTACCTTGTCGTCGCTGAACGACCAATTAACCACTTTTTCAGTGATCATCATTTCATTCGGAATCAAATGCTCCGTTCCATCCCGCGTAATCACCGACGTGTAGCGAGCGCCTAGCGTATTGATCCAACCGTAGGTTTGATCGACCTCAATCACATCACCCGGCTTGATCGACCTATCCCCCAGCAAAATAACTCCGCTAATTAAATTTGAAATGACTTTTTGAAAGCCGAACCCCAGGCCCAGGCCAATCGCCCCGCCCATAAACGCGAAGGCCGATAAGTTTACGCCCAGAGAACCGATCACGAACAAGATCGCTCCCACCGCGATAAATACCTTCAAAAACTTCGTCGCCAAAACCTGCAAGGCCGGTGAGACGTTCGGCATTCTGCCCACCCGCGAAGTCGAGGTTCTAATCAACCATCCCGTCATTGGGATCAATATTGAAATCGCGATGATTCCCTTGAAGAGAGACAAAACAGTCACCTTCGTTTCGCCGGAAGAACCGGATACGGGAAAGAGCTTCATTCCATCGAGCCCATCTCGAATCACAACCCACACGCCAAGCAGATTAAGCACTAGCACGATCGCGAGTACGAAAAACAAGGTCTTAAAATACACCTGCTTCTTAATCGCCGCCGGCAAAGCAGCAGAGACCAGCCAAAGCGTCGCAATGCTGGCCACCGCTCGAACCAGGATATAGTTCATTCCTCCCGACACAGACGAAGCATCCAAATACATCGAAATAGACCAAAGCAGCACGAACACCAAAATCCGGAAAAAATTATCACTTACCCAATCGACCGTGTCCTCTATCCAATCATCCCTTTCCTCGATCGCATCAGTCACCTTTCGAAAAAGCGGGCTCAAACCCATCGCCACAATCCAAGCTATCAAAAATGCCGCCGCAATACCCCCTAACTGGATCAAAAGATCCGGTCCCACGAACACCTGACGAAACGACTCCCACCAAGGATTAAGATAGCCACCCCAAATACGAACGAACCAAGAGCCTTCATCAACAGCTAGAAACGGAGAGAGAAATACGGACATCACTCCACACTAGAGAACTCCGATCTATGCTTTCAACCTTGATTTCTACAGAAAAACCACGGATAACCCCAACCTGTTCTTTGATTTGTCACAAACGATGCTAACGCATCCGACAAATCGACTCCGAATAACGGCAATCAAGGACTTCATCCTTCAGCCCTATTCCTTCAACCTTAGAATTTATGGGGGTGTTCCGGATTCGACCTTTAGTTGGAGCGTCTGGCTGCATGTCGAGGATGATGGTTGGCCTCGCAAAAATTCCATCAAAAAAACAAATGGCACACACGAAGAAATGCCTCTAGCTGCATAGTTCAGCTACGTTCCCCTACTGATGCTCGCTAAGTAGAAGGAGCGACGACTAGCGAGTATAACTTGGGCGGTTGTCTGCTGCGCCCAAGCCGTACTTCATCAGCGGGCTGGCTATTCTAAGCAGCGCGGTTTCGTCGCGGCTGGACCGGCGAGATTAAAAACGAGAACAAACATGTAGATGCCTTTCGCAAAAGCTCATGGGACGCGGGTTCGACTCCCGCCACCTCCACCATTTTAACCTTATCACTAACAATAAGTTATCGGATTATCGTAGCCTGCCTCTTTAAAAAACCGGCCGAGGGTCAATTTGTCGGTATCAATTATTAGTTCTT
>Ga0233432_10000571_pt1 | contig 35667 bp, 35 predicted proteins | sample SI_122_August201_6_FD_179870 | JGI IMG/M metagenome (GOLD analysis project Ga0233432, IMG submission 179870) | Seawater microbial communities from Saanich Inlet, British Columbia, Canada - SI_122_August2016_10_MG | ecosystem: Environmental > Aquatic > Marine > Inlet | place: Canada: British... | reverse complement strand
CCCAAAAGCCCTTGAGAGTCAACTTAATAATATTGTGGGAGTGGTGACAAATGGACTGTTTGCATGTCGGAGTGCCGACATACTTCTACTCGCCTCTCAAGAAGGGGTTGACATTATTGAGCCTTAATAGTTACAATAGAAAAAATTATAGGTCGGTCACTAGCCCTATTCAAAAAAAGGCCATTAGAAAATAATTCCATTTAATAATATTAAATGGATTTTTTAATGAGCTTAATTGAGTGACTATGAATAAATTCTTAAAATTTTTTGCAAAAACTCTCATTGCACTTCTTGGACTATGGTGCGTGGTCGCATCTGTTCTAGCTATTTATGACGTTTCACTCTATTTTCCCTTTTATATTTCTGAGGGAGAAGAGATGCCTTATCATAGAATGGTCGCTTTAAGAGTGACCATTTTACTTACCTTTGCTTTTTACTCATTAAAATACTTGATATCTGAATCTAGGCAGTTATATCCTATTCAATTTTTAGATACAATTTTAAAGACTTATTTCTTTAGTGCTTTAGTTATTGGAATAAGATTTGATGTTGCAAAAAGTGAATACATTGTATTACTTCTTTTTTTGCTTATGGCTATCTTTTCACATATTGTCTCAAGGCCTAAATTGAGAAGATATTATTATTCTAAGTTCTCCGATTAACTATATAGACTTTACCTCTTTAAAACTTCGAATTCTGTTATTATTGAATTGAATAATTTCGATTTAATTAGAAATGCATAACTTTACGCCCATTAGCGCTTTAATTGGAGGCATCATTATTGGCCTTTCTGTCGTTTTATATTTTTATGCCACAGGGCGACTAGCAGGAATTAGTGGAATCTTTGAAAATGCTATTACGCAAACGTCTCAAAGAGTTTCAAATACTTTGTTTTTAATTGGGCTGGTAGTAGGCCCATTAATTATCTACAATATAGTCTTACCAAATAATCCAATCGCTTTTGAAATAACCCATTCATACCTTTTAATTATTCCTGGTGGATTTTTGGTTGGTTTTGGGACTAGGTTAGGAGGTGGCTGTACCTCTGGTCATGGAATATGTGGTATTGGTAGATTATCAGTCAACTCTATGGTTGCAACTGCAACATTTGTTGCAATAGGAGTCTTAACAGTATTCACCCTTCAGCAGTTTGGGATCTATCTATGAGTGACAAAATTATCTCCCTTGTCTCAGGTATTATCTTTGGAATCGGTCTAGTTATTTCAGGAATGACTAATCCTGAAAAAGTAATTGGGTTTTTGAGCATCACTCATAACTGGGATGCCTCTCTTATTTTTGTCATGGGTGGCGGTATTATTACTGCTGGACCATTCTTTTATCTTATGAGAAATAGACAAACATCTTCCCTGGGTAATCAAATTGATTTACCGAAGAAACAAAAGCTTGATAAAAAGATTATTATTGGTGCATCGCTTTTTGGAGTAGGTTGGGGGCTTGTTGGCCTTTGCCCTGGTCCAGCTATCGCTGCAATAGCAACTTTTGACCCAATAATCATAGTGTTCCTGCTTTCAATGGCTGCAGGGGTTTTAGTTAAAAAAAATATAATCAAATAACAGTCATAACCTACTAAAATATTCTTACTTAACTTTTGAGGTGATTTCTATGGCTGATCATACTCTAGACATGTGTGGATTTGCATGTCCAATGCCAATTTTAAAAACTAAGCAAGCACTAGCTTCAATGGAATCAAAAGAGATTATTGAGGTCATTTGTACTGATCAAGGATCAAAAAAGGATTTTGTTGCCTTTTGTAACCAGCTTGGCCACAAGTTAATCTCTCAAAAAGATGATGGCAATAAAATCATCTTTAATATTGAAAAGAATTAGACTCTATGACATCTGACTCTAACGAAATGACGCTCATTGCCTCAAAAGGAACACTCGACTGGGCTTATCCTCCCTTTATTTTGGCTTCAACTGGCATTGCTATGGGTAAGGAGGTAACTGTTTTTTGTACTTTCTATGGGTTAAACCTTCTACTCAAAGACTTGTCGCATCTGAGAATTTCGCCCCAGGGTAATCCTGATATGCCAATGAAAATGCCTTTTGGGCCAAAGTGGTTTCAGTCAATAGATTTTGGTCCAAAAATTCCCAATATTATTTGGAATATCCCTGGCTTTGAGCTTTTCGCCACAAAAATGATGAAAAAAACATTTCAAAACAATGGCATGGCAACTATTGAGGAGCTCAGAAGTATTTGTGTTGAAATGGGTGTTAAATTTATAGCCTGTGAGATGACTATGGGGATGTTTGGCTTCTCAAGAGATGAATTTATTGAAGGAATAGAGTTTGCTGGTGCTGCAACTTATCTGGATGTCGCTCAAAAATCTAGTCAAGATTTATTTATTTAGTTTATCGCCAGTCAAGATTTGGCCAACCATTCTTATTTGCCGTACTAGTCAATCTTGGATCGCCATTAATAGCTACAGGATTATCCACAAGCTCAAGAAGTGGGAGGTCATTGTGAGAGTCAGAGTAGAAATAAGAGCCCTTCAAATTCTTATTATGTTTTTCAATCCAAGGCATCAAATTATCAATTTTCCCTGACTGAAAACATGGAACTCCTGAAACTTTACCTGTAAAACGTCCATCTTTAAATTCAGGCTCTGTGGCAAGTAGATGATTTATTCCATACATCTCAGCTATTGGAGCAGTTATAAATGTATTGGATGCAGTAATCACAAGAACAGTATCGCCATTTTCTTTATGCTGGTTAATGCAGCTTTGAGCTTTATCAAGAAAAATAGGCTCAATTTTTTGGTGAATAAAATTCTGACGAAGATCATTAAGCTCATCTATAGAATATTCAGTTAGAACTTTAAAACTAAATTCTGCCCAGGCATAAATATCTAACTTACCAACTTCATATTGCTGATAAAAATATTCATTCATCTTTTGAAAAGAGGCCGTGTCTTCAATTATTCCTTTTTCGCATAAAAACTCACCCCACAGATAATCACTGTCTCCACCAATAAGCGTATTATCAAGGTCAAACATTGCTAAAGACATACTTCTGACTCCACGATAGTCATTATTTCTTCAATAGAATCAACAACCTTAATTAATTCAAAATGCTCCCGATTGACATATGATTTATCAACAGTTTGCTCGATCCAGGATAGGAGCGAACTCCAAAATTTAGAATCATACAATATGATTGGAACTTTGTTCATTTTACGGGTTTGCATCAATGTTAAAACTTCCATTAACTCATCAGCAGTGCCGTACCCACCAGGAAAATAAATACAGGCACTTGAGTACTTAACAAGCATGACTTTTCTAGAAAAGAAATAGTTAAAAGTAATATTTTCATCTAAATAGGGATTACTAGATTGTTCATTTGGTAACTCAATATTAAGACCTATACTCTTAGATTTTCCTTCATAAGCGCCCTTATTGGAAGCACTCATAATCCCAGGACCGCCGCCTGTAAAAACATTATATCCAGCATTTGATAATTCTTTTCCTAGCCGATAGGCATCTGTATAGATCGGATCAGATTCCTGAATTCGAGCCGACCCAAAAATGGTCACATTATTTTTGAAGTTTTGAAGTCGTTCCTTTGCTGACAATAATTCAGCACCAACTGTAACTAAGCTCATAGTGAAGAAAAGACAGAAGAGGCTGTCTCTATTGTTTTAGTAATGTCTTCATCTGAGTGTGCTATTGATAGAAAACCAGCCTCATAGGCTGAAGGTGCAAGATAGATACCTTTTTTCAGCATGGCATTATAGAATTTTTTAAATAGTTCAATATCACAACTAGATGCCTGAGAGAAATTACTTACTTTTTCTTCTGAACTAAAAAATAAACCAAACATACCACCAACATAATTAGATGTCATAGGGATATTATGAGATTTAGCTGCCGATACAATACCATCAACTAAATTAGAGGCTCTTCGACCCAGGTTTTGATAAAAAGATTTATCAGATTCCAGAGCGCTAAGCATAGCGATACCTGATGCCATAGAAAGTGGATTACCTGAAAGTGTACCTGCTTGATAAACAGGGCCTAGAGGGGCTATTTGACTCATGATTTCTCTCTTCCCCCCAAAGGCAGCAACTGGAAGCCCACCTCCAATTACCTTTCCTAATGCCGTAAGGTCAGGTACAACATCATAAACTTCTTGCGCACCCCCTAAAGCTACTCTAAATCCTGTCATCACCTCATCAAAAATCAGAACAGCGCCATACTCATCACAAATCTTGCGTAAGCCCTGCAAAAAACCTTCTTTAGGAGGTATACAATTCATATTGCCTGCAATGGGTTCAACAATTATGCATCCAATCTCCTCACCCATCTTAGAAAATAAATCCTCGACAAGCTCCAGATTATTGAACTCAAGAGTCAGAGTATGTTTTGCAAGATCACCAGGAACGCCGGGGGATGTTGGAACCCCTAGCGTTAGAGCACCTGACCCTGCCTTAACTAACAAAGAATCAGAATGGCCGTGATAGCAGCCCTCAAATTTCAAAATTTTATCTCGGTTTGTATAGCCCCTTGCTAATCGAATTGCACTCATAGTTGCCTCAGTTCCAGAACTGACCATTCGAACTAGCTCAATGGATGGCATGATCTGACAAACTTTTTTTGCAAGTGAAGTTTCAATCTGAGTTGGCGCCCCAAAGCCCAAACCTTTATCTAAAACTGACTTAACTGCATCAATGATAACTGGATTAGAATGGCCTAAGATCATGGGCCCCCAAGAGCCTACATAATCAATATAAGAATTTCCATCTACGTCAAAAAGATAAGCACCCTCACCTCTATCAAAAAAAACTGGATCTCCCCCCACACCATTAAAGGCCCTAACTGGAGAGTTCACTCCTCCGGGTATATATTCTTTAGCCTCTTTAAATAAAATTGAAGATTGGTTCATTAATACTCCTGAATATTAGTAATCGCTGGGTACTTTTTTAAATTGGTTATGTGTGACCAGACAACCAACACATTATCCAATAATAATTTAATATTTATAGTTGTTTGTGCCATTGATATAGCACGATTTGTATCATCAAGCAGTTTGAATAGATTATTGAATGATGTTTTTTCAACAACTTGATTAAGCTCTAGATTTGCTCCTTCATGATCTAACACTTTAATTTTAATAGCTTCATTCAAAAGATGCTGTAAACATTTAAGAACTTCAAGTTCATGATCAACAAATATATCAGTATTTGATATTTTGGTTGGACTTAGCACAATCTCAAGCAATAAATTCTGCCAACTCTGATATTTAAGAAAATAATCACCTTTAAGATCATCGAGTGCTTTTTGAGGAACCCCGTGGGAACTCTCTAGAAGTTGCATAGAATCAAAATCATCTCTTGTGTTTTCAGTAATTTGATTTGAAAGCCAATCCGCGCTCTCCTGATCATAAGTGGGATTAATATGAATAGTTTGACATCGAGACAGTATAGTCTTTGGGAGAAGGTTTATATTATGTGCTAACAAAATAATAAGTGTATTTTTTCTAGGCTCTTCTAACGTTTTTAATAGGCTATTAGCTGCATTATTGTTCATTTGATCTGCATAAAAAATGACGCCAATCTGAAGAGAGTCAGCCGTTTTACTCAATACCTCACAAAAAGCACGAATTTGATCAACCCGAATTTCTTTTGACATTGAGCCTGAATCATTAAGCTCAGTTCTACAGTAGATTAAATTTGGGTAATGAGAGCGCCGAATTAAAACACTGTGACCCAGCTCTTCCTCTGGCTGATCTTTTTGAAGAGATTGACAAAACTCGCATGTGCCACAGGAAGAGCTAGGACAAAGAAGTTTTTGAATAAAGTTTTGAGTCAAATTGAGTTTACCAATTTTATCAACTCCAGTAATAAGCAATGCATGAGGTAAATGATTCTGCTGAACCATTTTATCGAGCTTGTCACTGGCACTCTTTTGCCAAGGAGGAATCATATTGAGTCTACGAGTAATCTAATTTTTTCATGAATATCATTAATTGTTCCACTTGCATCAATTAACTTAATTCTTTTAGGAAAGGCCTCAGACCTACTAATGAATACAGATCTTACACGTTCAAAAAAAGCTCTCTCCTCAAGCTCAATTCTGTCTTTTGCAGCACGAGCCTCAATTCTGGTCATGCCTATCTCAACGCTGATATCAAGTAATAGAGTTAGATCAGGCTGAAAGTCACCTAAGACCCATTCTTCTAATTTAGCAATTCGATCTAAATTAAGCATCCTCCCACCACCTTGATAAGCAAAAGAAGCATCAGTAAAACGATCACTGACAACCCAAGAACCGTTATTCAGAGCTGGGATAATTTTATTTTGTATGAGCTCGTTTCTAGAACTAAACATTAATAATAACTCTGTATCACTGTGCATTTCTTGGTTGTCAACGTCAAGCAATACGGAGCGAATTTTTTCTCCAACATCAGTACCGCCTGGTTCACGAGTTCTCACAACTTTAATACCTTTTCGCTGCAAATAGCTACAAATAAGATCTATTTGTGTACTTTTACCAGCACCCTCAACACCATCAATTGTGATAAACCTTCCTTTATTCATAGCATGCAATTTTAAACTAGTTATTATTTAAGTACTTCTTGATATTCTCTTTATGTTTTTCATAATTTGGAGCAAATGCATGGCTTCCATCCTTCTTTGAAACAAAATACAAGTCATTTTCCTTTGCAGGGTGAAGAGCTGCATACAATGAAGCTTGCCCAGCTGAAGATATAGCTCCTGGAGGCAAACCTTTATTACGGTATGTATTATATGGATGATCAATCTTTAAATCGCTTCGAGTTAATGGAGATGAGTAGGCATCTCCCAATGCGTATATCACTGTTGGGTCTGTCTGAAGTCGCATATTTAAATTCAGTCTTGCTATAAAAACACTTGAAATTAATGGTTTTTCATAATCTAAGGCAGTTTCATTTTCTATTAAAGAGGCAAGGATTATGGCCTGATATGGCGAAGTAAGAGGAATACTCCTATCTCTTTTTTCCCACATCTCTGATATCTTTATTTTCATTGCCAAATGCGATCTTTTCAAAACATTTTCAACACTCTCACCATAATTAAAGATATATGTTTCAGGATAAAACCAGCCATCATATGGCTCCTTGACTCCAATTGAGTTCATAACTTGATCAAATGAGCCTGTTTTTGTGAGCGATGGATCATTTTTTAACTGATTAAAATAGTATTTAATTGTCTTTCCTTCAACTAAAGTAATTTTAGTTTTGAGTACATCTCCTCTTGAAATTTTCTCTATAAATTCAAATACAGAGGTGTTAGGCTTTAATTCATAGTAGCCAGACTTTAATTTTTTATTAGCACTAAGTAGCCTGCTTAGTGTTGTAAAAAATAATTTTGACTTAATTAGTTTTTTTTCGCTTAAATCTTGCGCAACGACTCCCATTGAAGCGCCAGATTTAACTTGAATAATTTGTGTTTGGACAGAAGTTATATCCTTAGATACAAGAATCCAAGCCATAAATAGAAGCAAAAAAATAGATGCAACAAGTCTTGAAAAGAATTTATTCTTATTATTTACAAGCATGTCCAAGATTTAATATCTTGAGTAATAGACGAATATGCAGCACTAATTTTCTCAGTTATTGGGTTATTAGTTAGGTAATAATCGCCAATTGAAGTGACTGGCTGAATGCCAATCAGGCTATTTGAAACGAATACTTCATTAGCTTTCTCTAGCTGCTTAATTGAAATATCATCCTCTCTCACCTCTAAGTTGGTTAATCTTGAAAGTTCTAAAATTATCGATCTTCTGCTGCCAATCACACCGCACCTCTCTAATTTAGGGGTAATCAACTTATTACCAAATATTAAATAGATGTTGCCTTGAGTTACTGAAACTACCGATTGATTCTCATCAAGCATAATAGCTTCATCAGCCAACATGTTTGTTCGAGCCAAAATTTGTTCGAGCCTATTACAATGCTTAATGCCTGCTAAATTTGGGTTTGAGTGAAACCCACTAATTGCAAATTCTAGTGAGTAAGTTTCTTTAGTTTTATACTCATTCATTTGAGATACAATTACAACTCTAACTGGCTCAATATCCTTACTATAGCTATAGCCTCTGAGTGAATTACCACGTGACAATATTAATTTAACAATGCAATTTTTTTCTGAAGATAGACTGAGTGCTTTTTTTATATCTTCTAGCCAAACTGAATTCGCTATTTTTTTGATATTTAACCTATCACACCCATTATTTAGTCGCGAAAAGTGGTTATCCCAAAATAAAACTTTATTGTCTTTTGCAACACAGGTTTCAAATAAGCCGTCACCATACTGCATATTACGATTAAAGATACTAACATTGGACTTCACCTCGCCATTTATGATTACTAAAGGTTCCATGTCGTATTTTTTAATCTATAGCAATTTTAATTGATCAGTCAATAATAGTTAATTATGAGTATGAACAGCAATAATCAACGACAGTTTTAACTTCTAACTTGAACACACTTTGTGAAGGCACTTCAAAAGACTCTCCCGATTTGATAGTTTGCCAAGCATTATTTCCAGGGAGCAAAACATTAAGCTCTCCAGCCATAATTTCCATTAATTCATGTTTTTCAGTCGAGAATTCAAATGACCCAGGCATCATTATTCCAAGCGTTTTTGTGGTTCCATCATTGAAGTTTACAACACGACTTGTGACTTTACCATCAAAGTAAATATTTGCCTCTTTAATAATTTCAACGTCTTCAAATGTTGGCATAATCTGTTCCTATACTTGATCCATAATATACTGAGTTAATAGAGGAACGGGTCTTCCAGTTGCGCCTTTCTTAGAACCTCCCAGCCATGCAGTTCCTGCAATATCAATATGAGCCCAAGAATAATTTTTTGCATAGCGAGCTAGAAAACATGCTGCGGTTACTGTCCCTGCTTCTCTTCCTCCAATGTTTGCCATATCTGCAAAATTTGATTTCAGCAAATCATCATACTCCTCATCAAGAGGCAACTGCCAAACGGTATCAAGTGATGACAGTCCTGATGACTTAAGGGCATCTGCAAGCTTTTGATCATTAGACATGACACCAGAATGATGCTTACCCAGAGCTATAATAACTGCGCCTGTAAGAGTAGCAATATCAATAACTGCCTTAGGCTTAAACTTCTCACAATAAGTCAAAGCGTCACACAAAATTAAACGACCTTCAGCATCTGTATTTAAAATTTCAATAGTTTGACCAGACATACTTTTAACAACATCGCCTGGTTTTGAGGCATTATGTGCCGGCATATTTTCTACCGTTGGCACAACAACAGTCAAATTTACTTTAAGATTCATTTCAGCAATAGCGCTCATTGCTCCAAGCACAGAAGCAGCACCACACATATCGTATTTCATCTCATCCATGCCTTGACCAGGCTTTAAAGAAATACCGCCACTATCAAAAGTCACACCTTTACCGACCAAAACGATTGGAGCTTCATTGCCGGCATTAGAATAACTTAGACTGATAAGCTTTCCAGGCTCTATAGAACCTTTCGAAACAGAGAGCAAAGAATTCATTCCTAGAGACTCCATATCTGACTCTTCAAGGATTTCGCATTCAAGATTATAAGTTTCCGCAAGAGACTTGGCTGTCTCAGCGATGTAAGTTGGGGTGCAGATATTTGGAGGCAAGTCACCTAGCTCTCTTGTAAGCGCCATACCATTTGCAATAGCAACGCCTTTTTGAATTTCTGATGCCCCATTGTTTTGAGAATATATATTGACTGCCTCAAGCACAATGTCACTAATCTCTTCCTTGACACCTACTTTCTTTACCTTATAACTTTCATTTTTTAGAACTCTGGCAGTTGTAATTTGAAGCCAAGCCTCATCGGCATCCTCAACTTCAATACTTGGAATGACAACATTTTTAACCTTTGATACACTCATTGCTGAAGAAAGTGATTTCAGCGCCTTTATATAATTTTTTTGACTGAGTGGCGACTCACCTAAACCAACAACTAGAACCCTTTTTGACTTATAGCCTTCGACTTTTCCAAGCATCAAGGTGCTTGCTAATTTTGGCTCAAATCGATGTAGATCTAGATAATTTTGAATAATTCTATTTTCATTTGATTTGCCCTTGAGAACAAAGGCAACTGAGCAGTCTCCACTATAATGGTCAACCGCTTGGTGAGTAACAAAAAACTCCATATCAATTTCCGGAAATTATAATCTCGGTATTCTACCAAAAAACTGTAAAATTTACCTCTTTAATCATTAGTTTTCACATGAAAAAGTTTCTTACTATCGCGTTAATCTTTATCACTAATATTGTTTTTGCAGATGTTGGCATGATTGTAAATAAATTAAAGCCTTATTTTCCAGAAATTAAGGCTGAAAATATTAGCACTTCTCAGCTGGATGGATACTATGAAGTAGTTCTTACAAACCCTAGCATTGATGTACTTTACATTTCTATGGATGGAAGATATGTGCTTCAAGGCGCAGTCACTGATCTAGAATTAATGACAAATATTTCCACTAATCGTGTTAACGCTATCAAACAAAATATGCTTGACAGCATTAGCGATAATGAAAAGATAATCTTTAAATCCGAAAATGAGAAATATGTTGTTCATGTTTTTACAGATGTTGATTGCCCCTATTGCGCTAAACTTCATGCAAATATGAATGAAATGAATGCTCTTGGAATTACTGTGAAATATTTGGCCTCACCTCTGGAGCAACTTCATCCAAATGCTCAAAGCGCTATGGAAAAAATATGGTGTGCTGAAGATAAGGCGATTGCCATTCACAATTATAAAACTAAGCGATTCTTGCCAAATAGCCCAGATTGTATTAATCCAGTTGCAGAGCAGCTAGCAATTTCCAAACAATTGGGCGTCAATGGAACGCCATCAATTTTTTTTGAAAATGGATTAAATATTCCTGGCTATTTAGAGCCCGAAGAGCTTTTAAATAGATTTTTGAATACCCTTGCTCAATAACAATAATTCAAGAGTCATTGCTCATAATGCTATTTGTCTTGTAGCACTTGAAAAATATACGCTTTCTGAATCGTTATTTCCTAGTGAAACCTCAGAATCTTCATTTGCAAAGTCACTCACTTACGGCTCACTCAGGTTCTATCATCATCTTAATGATGTTATAACTCCTCGGCTAAAAAAAACCTTAGACAAAAAAAATCTTGATATTCACATTCTTATAATTATGGGGGCATATCAACTAATTTATACTGATGTGTCAACTCATGCTGCCATCAATGAAACAGTCGAGGTGGCAGAAAAAATTAAAAAGCAATGGGCTAAAGGCCTTATCAATGCAATACTTAGAGGGATTGATAGGGACCGAGATGATATTCTTAATACTCCTCACTATTCTCATCCAAGTTGGCTTGTAAAAAAAATTATGAAGGAATATCCTGATAATTTTCATAAGATATTTACTGAAAATAATAAACAAGCCCCAATGTCTCTTCGAGTCCATCCATCAATTAATATCAAGTCATATCAAGATAAACTTTTAGAGGGGGGTATAGAATCTAAGACCTCAAAAATTGCACCTCAGTCTTTGACCCTTAATAAAGCAGTAAATGTAGAAAAATTACCAGATTTTAGAGATGGCTCTTGCTATGTTCAAGATACTTCTGCGCAACTAGCAGGTCAGCTCATTGCTCCAAAAAATGGTGAATTAATATTAGATGCCTGTTGCGCACCTGGGGGTAAAACAACTCATCTTGCTGAGCTTTGTCCTAATTCAGAGATCTTGGCATTAGATGCTGACGAGAAAAGGCTTATCAAAGTCAATGATAATATTAAAAGACTTAAGAATAAAAATGTTAAAGTCATTTTAGGAGACGCAACAAAGGGCGACTGGTGGAATCAAAGACTTTTTGATAAGATTTTAGTAGATGCTCCATGCACTGGAACAGGGGTGATAAGAAGGCATCCAGATATTAAACTTATAAGAAAACCTAGGGACCTTTCCCATATCGTCGAGGTTCAAGCTTCTATTCTTAAGAACTTATGGTTAATGCTAAAACCTGGAGGCATACTTGTATATGCTACATGCTCGATTTTAAAAGATGAAAATGAAAATCAAATAAGTAAATTTATTAACCTCAATATGGATAGTAGTATTGAGGAAATCAGAGTTCCTTGGGGCAAAGGCCCTATAGGAAAGCAACAATTACCTAATGATATATTCGATGGATTCTATTATGCTCAGCTAAGAAAAAAAAGTAAGTCCAAATAAGACTATTTCTCTAATGCAATATCTAAAACCTGGTCAATCCATTTAACTTTAACAATTTCTAGCTTACTTTTTATTTTTTCAGGCACCTCAGATAACTCACGCTCATTATCTTCGGGAATAATGACAGTTTTAATACCTCCTCTCATTGCGGCAAGAAGTTTTTCTTTCAAACCACCGATTGGGGTTATTTCACCCCTCAGAGTAATTTCACCAGTCATTGCAACTGCAGCTTTAACTTTTCGACCAGTTAAAACTGAAACAAGAGCTGTACACATTGCTGCTCCAGCGCTCGGCCCATCTTTCGGTGTTGAGCCATCTGGAACATGGATATGAATGTCCAGTTTTTCATGGAAATCATCTGAAATTCCTAAAGAATCGGCACGTAAACGAGTTACTGACATTGCCGCTTGTATTGATTCTTTCATAACGTCACCAAGTTGGCCCGTATAGTTTAATTTTCCCTTACCTTTGTATGAGGATGCTTCAATTGTAAGTAAGTCACCACCAACTGAAGTCCATGCTAATCCTGTTACCTCGCCGATTTGATTATGTTCTTCAGCTAAACCAAATCGATACTTCTTCATTCCTAAAAATTTTGGCAAACTTTTAGAGTTAATAATTGCTCTAGCTTTTCGTTTTTTTAGCGTTACGTCCTTAATGACTTTTCTACATATGCTGCCAATTTCACGATCAAGATTTCGAACACCTGCTTCTCTAGTGTAGTAACGAATAATATCCATAATTGCAGAATCTTTAAAGACTATTTCCGAACTATTAACACCATTATTTTTCATTTGCTTCGCTATTAAGTGTCTCTTAGCAATTTCGAGTTTTTCATCTTCTGTATAACCAGACAAATGGATGATTTCCATTCTGTCAACTAATGCTTCTGGGAGGTTTAAGGAATTTGCAGTGGCAACAAACATAACTTGAGAGAGATCATAGTCAACCTCTAGGTAGTGATCATTGAAAGTATGATTTTGCTCAGGATCCAAAACCTCGAGCATAGCAGAGCTTGGGTCGCCTCTAAAATCAGAGGCCATTTTGTCTATTTCATCTAGGAGAAATAATGGATTTTTGACATTAACTTTTTGCATTTTCTGAACGATAGATCCAGGCATAGCACCTATATAAGTTCTTCTATGTCCACGAATTTCTGCCTCATCTCTTACACCGCCAAGAGCCATGCGAACATATTTTCGATTCACAGATTTTGCAATTGATTCACCCAGTGAGGTCTTTCCTACTCCAGGAGGTCCAACTAAACAAAGTATATTGGCCTTATTATGCGTAACACGACTTTGCACAGCAAGGTGCTCCATAATTCTTTCTTTTACTTTATCCAGCCCATAATGATCAGAGTCAAGAATCTTTTGCGCCTTGACTAAATCTTTATTAGTTTTAGTTTTTTTACTCCAAGGCACTGAACACAAATTTTCTATATAGGTTCTAATGATGGATGCGTCAGAAGACTGGGATGACATTCTTTGAAGTTTATTAAGTTCACTTTGAGCTTTCTTCTTAGCCTCCTTAGGCATTTTGGCTTTGTTGATACTATTTTGTAAATCCTCAATTTCATTTTCATCATCAAGGGTGCCGAGCTCTTTTTGAATGGACTTCATTTGTTCATTCAAGTAATAGTCTCTTTGATTAGACTCCATTTGCTTACGGACTCTATTCTGAATTTTTTGCTCTGCACCAAGAACATCTAACTCACCTTCAAGGATGGACAAAATTGCCTCTAGTCTATCTTGTGCTTGGCCACTTTCAAGAAGACTCTGTTTTTCACTCACTTTGAGACTTAAGTTTGCAATAATTACATCACTAAATCTTTCAACATCGGTAATTTCTTTAAGAACCTTATAAACCTCTTCAGGGATTTTTTTACTAAGCTTAATATATTTTTCAAAATTTTCTAATGCAAGACGCATCATTGCTTTAATTTCTGTATCGTTATCAAAACTTAAACTACAATCACTTAATACGACTTCAGTGTGCTCACCTAAATCTACAAACTCTTCAATTTTTGCGCGTTTAACTCCTTCAACTAGAACTTTAATAGTCCCATCGGGCAATTTTAAAAGCTGAAGAATCGTTGCCAAAGTTCCAACCTTGTGAAGATCGTCATTATTTGGCTCCTCAATTGCTTCATCTTTTTGCGTAGCTAAAAAAACATTTTTATCTGCTTCCATAGCTTGGGTGATTGCTTTAACAGAGGATTTCCTTCCAATAAATAGTGGAATAACGGTATGAGGAAAAACAACTACATCTCTTAATGGTAGAAGGGGGGTTGACTGCTTCTCTAAGCTGTTTGACTCTGTTGTGATTTCTGCTTCCATAATAATGAAACACCTTGCTTATCTAGTAATCTTTCTAGATAGTGACTAGTTACATTAATTTCAAGTAGCCATTGACCAAATTCGTTCATTATTTCTTTTTTAATAAATCCAACTTTATGTATTTCACTTCTTATATATGCCGACTGAACATCTAACTTGATACGTGCAGAAGTCATCATTCCACTAAGACTTTCAGATAAGGCCTCATAAAGAAGATCAACCCCTTCTCCAGTTTCAGCAGAAAGCCAAACACGAGAAATATTTCCTTCTGAGTCTTTATCGATTCTTGGTTTGAAGTTGACTAGGCCATCAATCTTATTCATTACTAGAATTCTTGGTATTTTTTGAGCATCTATTTGCTCAATAATATCTTCGACCTGGTCAATTTTATCTCTGTTATTTGGATCAGATGCATCAACAATGTGAAGAAGTACATTTGCCTGACGAGTTTCCTCTAATGTTGATTTAAATGCCTCAACAAGTTCATGCGGCAAGTCCTGAATAAAACCAACTGTATCCGCGATGACTGCCTCACCAGATGCTGGCAACATAACTCTTCTAATAGTAGAATCAAGAGTTGCAAATAACTTATCATCTGCATACACTTCAGCATTTGTTAATAGATTGAAGAGTGTCGACTTGCCAGCATTTGTGTAACCGGCAAGAGATATCATTGGAAGCTGATTTTTTACGCGAGATTTTCTGCCTAGATCATGTTGTTTATGAACTTTTGCAAGTCGCTTATTAATATTTTTAATTCGAATTGAAACAAGTCTTTTATCTGTTTCTAACTGAGTTTCACCAGGACCTCTTAAACCTATACCTCCTTTTTGCCTCTCCAGGTGAGTCCAACCTCTTACTAATCTGGTTGAAAGATGTTTTAATTGAGCAAGTTCTACTTGCAGCTTTCCTTCAAAAGAGCTCGCTCTTAATGCAAAAATATCCAATATTAAGCCTGTTCGATCCATAACTTGGCACTTCAATGCTTTTTCTAAGTTACGTTCTTGAGATGGTGATAACTGGTGCGAAAATATAACTAGTTCAATTTCATTGTCACTTACACTTAATGCAAGTTCATCAACTTTACCAGTTCCAATAAAAAACTGCGCCTTAGTAAAACTTCTTTTTACTAAAACTGTTTCAATAATATTCAGTCCAGAAGAGACAGCAAGCTGTTTAAATTCATTGACACTATCTGGTGATTGACTAATAGAAGTGAGCTCAATATGGACTAGGATAGTTCTTTCGCCTTGACCAACCGCATCCTTTTGACGATCAAACAACTCCATAGACATTATTGAGTTTTTAGCATACAGAATTTAATTTCATTAGCTTGCCTTGCGAATAGTTCTTTTCTTATTATCAGATTGATGAACTATTACTGGTTGTTTCAAACCTTCTACAACTGCTTTATCTATCACAACCTCTTTCACACTTGGGTTAGATGGAATTTCATACATTGTATCTAACAACAAGTCCTCTAAGATTGCCCTCAAACCTCTTGCTCCTGTTTTTCTCTTAAGCGCTAATTTGGCAATAGCTACAAGAGCATTCTTCCTGATTGTTAGCTTCACTCCTTCAATAGCAAAAAATTGTTGGAACTGTTTCACTACTGAATTTTTTGGCTTCGTGAGAATTTCGATTAAAGCATCCTCATCAAGCTCATCCAAGGATGTATGAACTGCTAAGCGTCCTACTAACTCAGGAATTAGTCCAAATTTAATTAGATCATCTGGCTCTAAAAACTTGTAAAGCTCAGTCAAGGTTTTTTTATGACTTTTTTCTTTGACATTGGCCGCAAAACCAATTCCAGCTGCTTTCTCAATTCGTCTATCTATAACCTTCCCAAGCCCATCAAAAGCGCCTCCACATATAAATAATATTTTTGAGGTATCAACATCAATCGTTTCTTGATTAGGATGTTTCCTTCCTCCTTGAGGTGGAACTGAGGCAATAGTGCCCTCAATTAGCTTCAACATTGCTTGCTGAACACCCTCCCCAGAAACATCTCTGGTGATCGAAGGAGAGTCTGAGCGGCGTGAAATTTTATCTATTTCATCTATAAATATGATTCCTTGCTCAGCTCTTTTTGGATCAAAATCACATTTTGCAAGAAGGCTCTTGATGACATTTTCTACATCGTCGCCAACATATCCAGCCTCAGTTAATGTTGTGGCATCTGCCACTGCAAATGGAACATCCAAGAAACGAGCCATTGATTGAGCCAAAAGCGTTTTTCCACTCCCAGTAGGTCCAATCAAAAGTATATTTGACTTATCAAGCTCAACATCATTGGAAATATAGTCAGCTTTGAGGCGCTTATAATGATTATAAACGGCCACAGAGAGAACTTTTTTTGCATGGGATTGACCAATGACATATTCATTTAGCGAGCTAAATAAATCTTTAGGAGTGTAATTCCAATCCTGGTATTGATCTTTTTTATCCTTGATAGTTTGTTCTTGTATCAAGTTGTAACAAGAGTCTATGCACTCGTCACATATATACACGCCCGGACCGGCGATTAGACGAGTAACCTCATCTTTATTTTTTGAACAAAATGAACAACTTAGATCTTCAGTATTTTGATCCATTGGCAAACTTCAATTTAGCGTTTATTAATGACTTTATCAATAAGTCCATATTTAGCAGACTCACTTGCAGACATGAAATTATCGCGATCAGTATCTTTTTGAATATTTTTCATACTTTGACCGGTATGCTCTTTAAGGATTGAATTTAAATTATCTCTCACCTTCAGAATCTCTTGAGCATGAATATCTATATCACTTGCTTGACCAGAGAACCCTCCTAATGGCTGATGAATCATACATCTAGCATGAGGAAGAGCAAACCTTTTGCCCTTAGCTCCAGCAGTCAAAAGAAGCGCACCCATACTTGCAGCTTGTCCGATACAAAGCGTTGAAATATCAGGCTTAATAAATTGCATTGTATCGTAAATTGCTAGGCCTGCAGTGACCGAACCACCCGGTGAATTAATGTATAAATGAATATCTTTATCAGGGTTTTCAGACTCCAAAAAAAGGAGCTGCGCAACCACAACATTAGCGGTGTAATCCTCAACAGGACCAACCATAAAAACAACACGCTCTTTTAAAAGTCTTGAATAGATATCATAAGCTCTCTCTCCACGACCTGAGCTCTCTATAACCATTGGGATTTGATTTAAATTTTGAATTGTCATATTAGTTTTGGGTATTCATTATTTCTAAAAATGTTTTGTCTGTAGTCGTTACCTTTGCTTTTTCAGCAACATGTTTGGCAACCAAATCCTCAACAACAATTGACTCGATATTAGCCAGCCTTGAAGGGTCTGTGTTATACCAATCAATCATTTGCTGTGCGCTCTCACCATATTGTAGCGACATTTCATTAAGTTTAGCATCAACCAAATCTTTTTCAGCTGTTATTTCGGAATCCGTTGCAATTTTATTAATTAACAAGCCTAATTTAACTCTTCTTGCAGCCTCTTCATTGAACATCTCAGCAGGTAGCTTACCTTTTGATGGCATACCTTGCTGCTCCATGCGAGACTCCATGTCTTGTTGAAGTTTTTCTGCCTCAGAGGAAATGCTCCCCTCAGGAACTTCGAAATCATTAGCTTCTAGAAGCGCTGAAAACGCAGTATCTTTGTTCTGCTGAACGAGCCTTGAATCAAGCTCAAGCTTCATTTGGTTAGTCATTCTTGACTTCATCGTTTCAAAATCTTTTTCACCATATTTCTTTGCGAATTCATCATCTCTTTTCAGCTCAATTGGTGATCCAATTTCATTAACTTTAACCTTGAATACGGCCTCTCTTCCAGCCAAGTTCTCCACATGATAATCCTCTGGGAATGTTGCGTTCACCTCGACAGTTTTTCCAGATGCAACGTCAATAAGCCCTTTCTCGAATCCCTCAATCATTGTTCCTTTTCCAAGAACAATTTCAAAGCCTTCAGCAGCACCACCTTCAAATGACTCACCATCGAGAAGCCCCTCAAAGTCAATAATTAAGCGGTCACCATCCTTCGATTTGCGCTTGACCGTCTTATACTCAGTCGAGCGGTCTTGAAGGTCTTGCAGAGCTCTCTCTTCATCTTCCTCAGTCACCTGTGAGCTGACCTGATCAATCGTTAGTTTAGACAGAGCATTGACTTTAATTTCAGGGTAGACTTCAAACTCAAGCGTATAAATTAAGCTGTCAGCATTCTCTGTATCGATATTTGTTAGGGAAGGCTGAGTCGCTGGAGAGACATCTGCATCCGTTAATGCATCAGCCAAGGTTTCACCGACAATCTCAGTTGCAGCGTCAGATTTAGCGCTTCCACCGAATCTTTGTTTTAATACGGCAGGCGGAATCTTTCCCTTTCTAAAGCCATCAACACGTACTTTACCTGCAAGGCCTTTGATAATTTTTTCTGTTCTTTCATTGAAAATGTCTACCGGTAATTCAACCGTAAGCGACCTTTTAAGTCCCTCAAGAGTGGTGAGTGAAGTCTTCATCTAATTCTAAATCCGTAACTTATTAAAAAAAGGCAAATTATACAGTATTTTTTAACGTAAAAAAAAGGGCGCTTAGGTCATACAAAATAGATTTAAAAGCGAGACCCAGTATAGCTTACTTGATAATTGGCCAACGACAACCACTCTTGATTTATCTCAACACCCCAACCAGGTTTATGAGGTAACTCTAGATGTCCATCCACAATTTTAAAGTCAGGGCTAAAAATATTATCTTGCCAAGGGTAGTAATCAAGCCCTTCGATTGAAAACTCCAAGTATTTTCCCGGGTTTTTGATTGAGCCCATTAAGTGGGCTGAAAAAAGCGTTACTAGGGACAAATTAGCAGCATGAAGAGTAACCGGAATGCCTTTTTTTTCAGCCAATTTAGCAACCTCAAGTGTCCGAGTAATGCCTCCCATGTAACAAATATCGGGCTGTACAATATCAACGACTCTGGTATCGATCATGTGCCTCCAAACTCTCATATCGTTATCCTGCTCTCCACCACTCACATCGATATCAAGCGCCTCTGAAACCTGTCGAGTCCAATCTGGCTCCCAGTAAGGGCAGGGCTCTTCGAAATGACTGACGCCATAATCCTCAAGCATATGGCCAACCTCGATCGCTTTTTTAGGACTGTAGGCGCTATTGGCATCAACGAGAAGTGACACCTCGTCACCCAAAGTCTTTCTCACTTCTTTAATGATGGATTCAGTTCGCCCAGGCCACTGATCGATGTCGTGTCCACATTCCCTTCCGATTCTAAACTTAAAGGCAAAGTAGCCATCCGTCTCCTTGAGTTTCAAAAGCCTCTCTGCTTCGGCCTCAGGCGAGATCTCTCTTTGCATACTTGAGGCATAAACAGGAACTGAGCTTGGGCTCCCACCGAGCAATTGGCAGACACTTTTATTTGCCCTTTTAGCCTTAATATCCCAGAGCGCTGTATCTACCCCGCACAAAGCTCTGTAAAGATAGGTACCAGGAAACTTGTGTTCCCTTTCTAGCACCTCTCTGTTGACTTCACTGATATCTAAAGCACTCATACCAAGGACATGAGGAGCGACCTGAAGGTGGACAACTTGTGCAGTGATTTCACTGTTGTAGGTCGAGGTTTGACCCCAGCCCTCATCACCCTCATCCGTTCTCAAGCGGACCAGTCCGACATACTCATTTGTAAAAGTTTCAACGCTAATTATTTTCATAGTATGAGAGATTTAAACATGAACTTGATCCTGCAAAATAAGATCGGACGCCTTTTCACCCACCATAATAGTGGCGGCGTTAATATTACCACAGACTAGCTTAGGAAATATTGAGGCATCAGCCACCCTTAGAGACTCGATTCCATAAACCTTGAGATGACTATCAACAACATCTTTGTTGGGGTCTGGGCCCATTCTGCAGGTACTAGAGGGATGAAAAACTGTCCACACAGTTTCTTTGATATGCTGAATCATTTGTTTATCACTCTGGCATTCTGGGCCGGGCCTAAACTCTTCCCCAATCACGCCGCTAAAGCTATCTGTTTGTGCTATCTTTCTGAGCACCTTAACGCCCTCCAATAAGTCTCTAACATCGTCCTTGTGAGAGAGGTAATTAGGCTCAATGATGGGCGGCTCTGAAGGATCACTACTCTTTAATTGAACGCGCCCTCTTGAGCGGGGACTGCAATTCGAAATTCCTAGGAGCATCGCTGAAAAGGGGTCTGGACTCATCATCGCTCTTTTGTCGGGTGACTCCAATGAGTAACTAACAGGTGAAAAATAAAGCTGAATGTTTGGCTTCTCTAGCTCATCGCGTGTCCTTATAAATCCGCCTGACTGGTTAACACTTAAGCTGAGCGGACCTCTCCTTGTAAAAATATACTGAAGTCCCTGGTAGATTTTTCCAAGGACAGGCCTCAACTGATCATTCAAGGTAGGGACTTTACTTGTATAAAAATAGCTCACTCCGACATGGTCCTGAAGATTTTCTCCAACGGCGGGGCTGTCATGAACTAAGGGGATTGAGGCCTTTTTTAAGGCGTTTTTGGGACCAATCCCTGAAAGCTGAAGAAGGTGAGGAGAGTTGATCGACCCTGCACTTAAAATAACCTCACGTTTGGCAGTCACCTGATGAATCTTGCCTGACTTTTTATACTCAATGCCGAACGCCTTTTTGTCTTGAGTGAGGATTTTTGTAGCCTGAGCATTCTTTATGATAGTCAAATTAGTGCGACCTTTTATGGGCCACAAGTAAGCCCTCGAAGAAGACATTCGCTGCCCTTTATGAGTAGTTATTTGGTAGTTACCAACCCCTTCCTGAGTTGCACCATTCATATCCTTATTAAGACCAATTCCAATCTCCTGGGCTGCAGACAAAAAGTTTTGACAAAGCGGGTGAAGCTGCTCAGACACCTCAGAGACATTCAAAGGTCCATCGCCGCCTCGATAATCATCAGGGCCGTTCTGCCAAGACTCCATTTTTTTAAAATAAGGCAAAACATCACTGTAAGACCAGCCTGGGTTTCCTGCCTCAGACCACTGGTCGAAGTCCTTAGGGTTTCCTCTCACATATACCATCGCATTGATAGAGCTAGAACCGCCCATGACCTTGCCTCTTGGCCAATAACTCGGCTTATTGTCAGCTTCTGGACTTGGCTCTGTCATATACATCCAATTGACAGATTTTTGATGATATGTAACTCCATATCCAATTGGCATTTGAATAAAGAAACGACGATCTGAACCCCCAGCCTCTATAAGTAGTACTTCATTAGATGGATCTTTGCTTAATCTATTTGCTAAAACACATCCAGCCGAGCCAGCACCTATAACTATATAATCGTAATCAGACATATATCTACTATGAGTAATTCATCGCGCACAATGTTGAAGTTTAAACTGAAATAATAGACGAATCAAAACTTAACTTTAAGTGTTTGAAGAAATTAGATACTTATGAATTGTATCAAAATTAAGTTTACCTCCAATGCCATGCGCGTCATTCAATTTTATCTTTCCATTTTCAATATTTAACCCTTCATCAAAAAGATTCGTTCTAAGTGGATTGAAATTAATATCAGTCTCTAAAAAAGCAGTTGGATTGATAGCAGACATAATGTGAGCTGATGTTAACAAACCAACACCACTCCCTAAAAAATGCATCCAGATTTTATGATTCTGTATATTTCTAGATAGATGATTTATTAGAGAAACTCCTCCATATTTAGTGAGGTCAGGTTGAACAAAATTAAGCTCCTCAATCTCACCAAAAAAAACAAAATCATCAAAATTAGTAATATTTTCTCCAAAAGCAAGTCTGCATTTGGTGGCATTAATTAATTGATTAAATTCTGCTCTAGTAGATAATGCTGAAATAGGCTCTTCAATCCAAGAAAAATTATAGCTCTCTAATGTTTTGAGATACATAACAGCCTCCTCAAAACTCCACCCTTGGTTTACATCTAACATTATCATCTCTTCACTAGATGAGTTATTAGACAATAAATCCAAAAGACCAATATCCAATGAATGATTAAAGCCTATTTTCACTTTAAAGGCTTCTATACCGATTGACCTTGCTAATTTTATTTTCTCATTAGATTCATAAGGATTTATTCCACTTGCATAAACAGAAATATGATCTTGGGAGTCGGGATTTAATAATTTATTAAGGGGTAATTTTTGATTCTTAGCAAACAGGTCCCAGATGGCGCAATCAAGTCCTGAATTAATATTATAAAATGAGCCCATATCGCCCGACTGCACAAAAAGAGTTTTAAATTTTTCAGTAACCCTTTCTATGAATTTGTCTGGGTTTGAAAACTCACAACCCACAATATTGGAATGATAAACATTTTTAAGAAGATTGAATCTATACGAAGCGCCATCACTCGGAAAATTACACCAAATTTCGCCATACCCGATATTGTGATGATAGTCCTCTAGTTCAATTATTATGCATGGTCTTGAATTCATAACTCCAAATGAAGTTAAGACAGGATCAACCAACGGAAACTCTAGATAATAAAACCTTAAGGACTTAATCTTAATCAAGGTTATTGCTTTTCTTTACAAAATTAAACATAGCGGTCCAATCTAAATCTTTGTACTCAGTGTCCATTGCCTCTTCATAGACATTCACAACACTTTTCCCTGAAGTTAAATTAATCCCTTCAGATTCTCCATGTTCAATAGCTAAACGTAAGTCCTTCAAGGCCAGTACATTTTTAAAGCCAGGACCTATGTCATCAATCAAAACCTTTTTAGGATAACTAAAATTCATATGTCCTTTTCCAGCAGCCGTAGTTGACATTAAATCAATAGCTAGCTTTTGATCTATACCTGATTTATGGACCAGAGAGAGTGTCTCAGCTGTCACAATATTTGAAACAATAGCCATATAATTATTAATGATCTTCATTTTGCTACCTGAGCCTATAGGACCACAATAAACAACATCACTTCCCATGCATTTTAAAATCTCTTCAATCTTAGAGAAGTCTTTTAAGGAGCCTCCTACCATAATAAGTAAAGTACCATCAATTGCATTATTTACAAGACGAGCTACTGGTGCATCAAACATTTGAATATTTTTTTCGAGCATTTTTTTGCTAACTTCAATAGTATCGGCTGGCAATATTGTGCTCATATCAATGAAGATTAAATCGGTATTTTCTTGATTAATAATACCGCTCTCTCCAAGCGCAACATCTTTTACATTTTCTCCAATTGGGAGCATGGATATAACAAAATCTTTGCCATTACATAAGTCTGAAATATTATTATCTTGTTTAGCATCAACTTCAGTTAAAGTTTGAATAGTTTTTTCATTTGCAAAAGGATCATAAAAAGAGAGCAAATGCCCATTCTTTACTAAATTTAAAGCCATGGGAAGGCCCATTGTTCCAACCCCTATAAAACCTATATTTTTCATAATTCCTCTCAGTTAATTAAACGATATTAATGTTCTTTTTATGAATAAAGGAATATATTGCATCTATTCCTCCCTCATAACCAATCCCACTCTCTTTAATTCCTCCATAAGGAATCTCCGGATGCATTGGTGAAGCAGTATTGATAGAAACACCTCCAGCAACAATCTCTTTAGCCATCTTTTCCTGCAAGACTTCACTGGTAGTATAAACATATGATGCAAGTCCATAATTTAAAGAATTAGCCTTCTCAATAACATCGTCATAATCATTGAATTTAAATAATGCAAGAATAGGACCAAAAATCTCTTGAGTCATCATCTTTGAGCCTTCATGAATATTTTCAATAAGAGTTGGCTCCCAAAAATAGCCTTTATCTTGATGTCTACTGCCGCCATAAATTATATTTGAACCATTTTTAACAGCATCATCAATAAAATCTTTCATCGCATCAACTCTCCTTGAGTTCGATAAAGGCCCCATTGATATACCATCATTTAATCCATTACCTAAAGTAATATTTTTTATTCTATTCAAAAATCCATCTCTCACCTTATCATATATTTTCTCATGCACATAAAAGCGACTAGGTGCAATGCAAACTTGCCCAGCATTTCGAAACTTAAAACCAGTTAAAGTATCCAGAGTTGTTTCAATATCAGCATCTTCAGCAATAATCGCTGGAGAATGTCCTCCCAATTCAAGAGTGCATCTTTTAAGTGATTCTGCTGCTTTCTTTGCTAAAAGTTTTCCTACAGGAACTGATCCAGTAAAGCTTACTTTTTTCACTTCATCTCTACTGAGCAGATAATCTGAAATTTCATGAGGAACGCCAAATACCAGGTTAATGACGTCTTTTGGCAGACCCGCCTCCTGGAATATTTTAATAACCTCAATAGCTGTCCCTGGGGTCTCCTCTGAAGGCTTAATAATTACCGAACACCCAGCTGCAAGAGCTGGAGCAATTTTTCGAATAACTAAAGCAATTGGAAAATTCCATGCCGTAAGACACAAACAAACTCCAAGTGGCTGAGGCTTGATTAAAGTTTTGAGTCCATTATCTCGATCGGCCACAACCTCATCTTTAATTAATTTTGCATTTTCTCCATTAAATTTTAAAATTGCAATGGATTGATTAATTTCACCAGCAGACTCAGCAAGAGGCTTCCCTTGTTCTAGTGTCATAACCTCAGATATCACTGAGATCCTTTCAGATAAAATATCTGCAGCTCTTAAAATGACTCTACTTCTTATTTCAGGGTCTGTATTTCTCCACTCATCAAAACCCTTCTCTGCGGATTTAACGGCATCATTTAAATCGCCCTCAGTTGCATGCGGCAGCCTCCCCAAAACACTTTCGTCAAAGGGATTTAAAACATCCTCACCCTTTTTTGCCTCATATATCCACTTTCCACCAATAAATAATCCAAGTTTTGTATACATATGTCTCCAGTAAAAATATCAATTGTCAATTAATACATTTTTTAATTTTTGTACTCGCTGTTTTCCTTCTAAGTTTATCCAATCCATAAAACTATCTTGGCCAGATTTGCAGAAGATATCAATCGAGTCTTGCCAAATTGATCTTCCACACAAAAAACCTAAACAATCTATTTTTGAAGATTTAGCAAGCTCCAAACTATTTAAAAAATTATTAAATTTCATTCCTGCACTCAGAAAAACAAAGGGTGTTGTGCCATTCTCAAAGCACTCTTTCATTATTTCAGAGCAATTTTCATAGCTATAAATTGATGAAATACCATCGTTTTCAAATCCTTTCACTTGAGCTTCATTAAAAGGGAATTCGATCTTAATGATATCAATTTGATATTCCTCTTTAGAGAATTCCTTATAAAGGTATTTAATATAGACTGGTTTTTTTAATAAATACCTTTGATACTCGATTTCAGCTCCCTCATCAAAGTAGAGAAGTGGCTCAAATAAATAAGGTATATCTAGATCTTTACAGATTTGACCAACATGCTTAATTACCTTAAATTTTTCATTATTAATGATTGGATCAGAGTCTGGATTAAAGTACATAAAAAATTTAATAGCTGAGAAATCTTTTATGATTTCATCATTCTGATTCAATATTTTTGGTAGCAAGGTAATGCGTGATTTATTATCTATATTGTATGCGTCATCTTCGTATGCAATTATTTTAGAAGTCTCAATACTTCTGAAGCAAGGGTCACTCAAGTATGTGTCATAATCAAATAAAACAGATGAAGCGTCGATACCAAGATTCAAAATGATTTGCTTCTTAAAAAGAAAATAGTCTGTAGTTGTAAACGTCGCCCCTTTGCTCTCTTTAATAATATCTTTTAAGCTAGTTCCTTGATCAATTGCAAGTGCTGCAAATTTTCCATTCTGCAAAAGTTGATTGAAATGATCTTGCTTACTCATTACAGATGAAAATAAGGTGCCGAACTTGGTGAGGCCCAGAGACTCCTCATTTGTTCATTTGAGTTCAGTAAAGATATTGAAAACCCAGCACTTTCTTGTGTTGTTATATATTCATTAACTAGAGGCTTAAAACATTGAATTTTATATTGAGCAAGATACTCCTCAACGTCATTATAAATTACTAATAGTTCCATCAAAGTGGTTGCACCAGATCCATTAATAAACGGAATCACAATATCTCCCTCTTTGTAATGAAAATCATCAAATATTTTATCCATCATAAATTTAATAATTTTTTTAGATGAAGAGATTTTTTGTCGCCCATATCCAGACTCTCCATGAACGCCCATACCAATAAAAACTTCATCATCATCTAAGTGAAATATTTTTTCACCAGATATAGGTGAAGTTCCAGAATCAATTGCAATTGATAGCGTTCTAGTTTGATCTCTTACACTTTTACCTAAACTTAATAGAGTATCTTTTTCTTCTCCCACCTCTGAGAGCGCACCCAAAATTTTATAAATAAAAGTAGTTCCAGCTCCGCCTCTTCTCTGATCTTCACTCCCTTTAGGGGCAGAAGCAATATCGTCATACATCAACAATAAATCAGCATCAATATTATCTTCTTTGGCCAATTCAATAGCCATCTCTCCGTTCATGACATCACCTGCATGGTTAGATATTAGAAGAATACACCCAGAATTTTCCTTAAAGATTTCTATGCCTTCAAAAATTAAATCTCCAGATGGGGCAGCAAAAATATCTCCAACAATATTTGCGTCTAAAAGTCCTTCACCAACCCAGCCCATAGCAATAGGCTCATGGCCTGAACCATTACCAATCAAAATGGCAGTTTTATCAATACTCTTTGGTTGACTCCTTAAAATTATTCTTTTACTATTTTGAGAAAATTTAACTCTATCGCTATTAGCCTTTGTATAGCCACTCAGCATGTCATCAACTATCTGATCTTTATTATTTATAATTTTTTTCATAGTACTGAATCGAAAAACTCTCTAAGAATAATTTCAGTTGATCTAGCGCCTGGATCAATACAACCAAGCCCTCGATTTTCTAAAAATTTAGCTCTACCAACTTGCGCTTTCATATCTTTTGTTTTCGATAATGAAAGTGAAAGGATTTCATTGATTTCATCTTTATGAATTTTTGAATCAGAATTCTTCTTTAAGAACTCTAAAATTGGAACATAAATATCAAGAATACTTTTATCTCCAGCCTTTACTTTGCCTCTTTTCTTAATCTTTTCAATCGATTTCGAAAAAATATCAATCAATGATTGATTCAAATTGGATTCACTAATTTTTCCGGATTCATCAAAAAATATAGACATTAAAATTCCAGATGCACCTCCCATTTCAATACGCATTTGCTTTGAAACGAGAGCCATTGACTCATCAATTGAAGAATCCATATTGTTTAAATATAAATCTTTTGCAATTTTCATGCCTTTTAAAATTGTAGATCCATGATCGCCATCACCAACTATTTGATCTAATTTATTTAGCTCAACATACTCAGTTTGAATCTGATTATATGAATTAATAATCCAATTTTTATAAGCGTTATGCATCCAAATACTCACTTAAAAAATTAAATGATCTTGAAATTGCCTCGTAAGGATCATCTTCTATATTTCTCCATGTGAATAAATCTTTACTAGTATCGACATTTGCTTGAATAAACATTTCTAAAGAGACAAATCCTTCATAGTTAATTTTTTTTAAGGTATTAAAAATTTTTGTCCAGTTTAAAGAGCCAGACCCAGGGACACCTCGATCATTTTCTGCAACTTGGAAATGAAATATTCTATCTCCAGCCTTTTCAATTGATTGGCACATATTTTTCTCTTCAATATTCATATGATATGCATCTAATAGAAGGCCTACATTGGGATGATCAATTAGCTCACATAACCTTATCCCTTCATCGACTGTGTTGATAAAATCTGACTCATATCTATTGAGTGGCTCAATCCCCAGTTTGATATTTTTTTCGCTTAAAAAGCTTGTAATTTTTTTAATAGAATGAGATGAATTTTGAAATTTACCTTCCTTATCTTTTCCCATACTATTGCTGATACCCCAGGCAGCATGGACCACCCCAGTAAGCAACTTAGCCTGCATAATTGCAGTCATATCAATTGCCCGTTTTAGCGCATCAACTCCATTTTGTTGAATAACTGGATCACTGCTACTTATATCCTCTTCATTGGAAAGGCCAGTTGTGCAGGTAATAGAAATATTTAAATCATTAGCTAGTTTTGCAATTTCTTTTGCGCTTGAAGGAGTCTGCCCCAAAAGAGAAACCTCCACAGATTTATATCCAGCTTTTTTACATAAGTGGATATAAGGCTTGACATCTTCATGCCAGTTTTTAACAAAAGTTGCTGAATGAACTCCGAGAATCATTTTAATTTATCTATTTTTTTAAAAAAATCATAAAATATTGCGTCTCTGTTAACTCCATACGCCTCTCTCATTGGATAAGACTCAGTATCTCTCCTCCAGTAAAGCTCATTATTTAAGACAGGTGAAGATACAACATGTGATGGAACCCATGAAGGCTCAATCATCCAAGCGATATTGATAACATCCCAAATAACCCACGTCCTCCATGTCTGGTCGGTTACCCCTCTTTGCTTGTGAAGAGGATTATTTGTATACAGCTCATAAAGATAATTACCAATATCTCCCCTACCTTTGACAAATTCTTTCATGTCAGGAAGAGATAAAGTTAATTGTGCACCAACGTGATATCCTGGCAGATATACATGCGCAACACCGCACTCAAAAAGTAATTGTGAAGATAATACATCCTGAACTAAATTTAAAGAATTAGTATTATTATTGATACTATGTGTCGGAAATCCAGACGTCCAAACTACCACTAAATTATTAATAATTTTTGGCTCCATCAATAAAGCAGAAGCTATATTTGTTAGGCATCCAATCGCACAAACATAAATCTTTTCGTTAGGATATGAGAGACATGAATCAACAATAAACTTACTAGACTCAGTAATTAAAGGTTCATCAAAGCTACTTAAGTATTGATATGAGCCCCTAAATACTTTTCCTTCATAGGGCATATTTAATTTATCGAATATTTTTATTATTTCTTGATAGCTTTTTTCAACTCCTTCTTCAGGTGTATCAAAATAGATATCATTAGGATGCTTGTTGATATCAATTAATCCATTGACCCAATCCCTGTAATTATTAACTAAGTTGATTTTGTCTTTAGAAATATCCTTATTTTCATTTATTATATTGTAGGCCTCTAAAAGCTCTTCCTGATGATGTTGAAAAGAATAGGGCTCAGCGGTGACTCCCAATAAATCAATTTTATCTTCGGATAACAAGGCCCATGCTAAGGCAAATTGATCATCAATTTCGTTAGCAGTATCTGTATCAATTATCAGTTTATTTTTACCAACTGGGTTAGATAGATTATGTAATAGCTGATCATTAGAAATTTTTGGAAATTTATTTAAAACTTCATTAGGTACTGTCATTAAGCTAACTCCTGATCTAATTTAATTGTATTAAAGGTAATGTTTTTATCAACCAAAATCAATTCATTAGTGTGGTTATATAAAAGGCACTCGTGTGCCAAACATGGAATCCCAGAGTCTTTATTTAGCACCAAGGAGTCATAAGATGAAAGAGTTTCAGCACAAATAAATTGTGAATTTTTCTTAAAATCAATATCAAATTTCTCATTCAAAATAAATATAATTGACTGACTTGATCCTTCTTCGGAAAAATAATTTTTACTTAAGCCAAAGGCATGCTTATATGAAACGAAGGCGTTACTTATAAGATATGGCTTGCCATTAACTCTTCTGAGTCGCTTCACAAAATATAATTTTTCACCTTGGTTAAAGTGCTCAGTATGATTATTATTTGTAATTTTTTGAAAATCCAAGATGACTGATGATGGAGTATCTCCATTTTGAATAATTTTTTGTGTCAATGATTCAAAACAATTATCTGCTTGAGGCATTGAACTCGTGACTACCGTTCCTTTGCCTCTTTTCCTGACAATCAATCCATCATCAGAAAGCAGCCTTAGCGCTGACCTAATTGTTATTCTGCTGACATTGAAGTAATCAACTAATTCATTTTCAGAGGGAATTGTTTCACCTAAAGGCCACTTTTCGCTTGAAATAAAGCCACGAATCTGTGAGTAGACATGCTGATATTTGGTTGTCGCATCATTATGCATAGTAAACTTTATGAATAGCCTCAGATATTTTTTTTGTAGAAGGGATATAAAAATCTTCCATAGGGGGGCTAAAAGGCACAGGAGTATGAGGTGCAGTAATTTTAATTACAGCAGTTTTTAAATCATCAAAACATTTTTCTGAGATTAAAGAAGTAATTTCAGATGCTAAAGAACATTTTGGATTCGACTCATCAACAACAATTACTCTTCCTGTCTTTTTAACAGATTGAAAAATTAATTCTTCATCTAAAGGTGAATAGGTTCTGGGGTCAATAATTTCACAATCTATATTTTCCAGCGCCATTTCTTCTGCAGCCTCTTCAGCAAATAGATTCATTCTTTGTATTGCTATGATAGTAACATCAGTTCCAGAGCGCCTTATCCTTCCTTTTCCCAAAGGGATAGGCTCCATATCCTCTGGCACATCACACTTCGTCATATAAAGCCTTTTATGCTCCATAAAGATAACAGGGTCATCATCTTGGACTGCAGATAATAACAACCCTTTTGCATCATAAGCATCATAAGGAGCAACAACTTTTAATCCAGGTATATGAACATACAAACTATAAAGCGCTTGTGAATGTTCACTGCCAGCCCTAAAGCCTGCACCAACAACTGTTCTAACAACCATTGGGACGCGTTGCTTTCCACCAAACATATATCTCATTTTTGCAGCTTGGTTCATCAGCTGATCAAAACAAACGCCTAAAAAATCAACATACATTAATTCGACAATAGGTCTCAAGCCAGTCATAGCAGCTCCGACCGCTGCACCAAAAAAACCAGCCTCGGTGATAGTAGTATCACGAACCCTCTCAGGACCAAATTTAGTCAGCAAGCCCTGGGTTACACCAAATGGTCCACCCCAGCTATCTTGAGTGCCGGGATAGTTCTCCCTTCCCTTTCCTCCAGCAATATCTTCACCCATCAAAATTACATTTTTATCATTTTGAAATGACTCAACAAGAGCTTCATTAATAGCATCTTTTACTGTTATTTCTCTCATATTAATAACTCTCTAGGATAATTAACATAAACTTCTTCAAGTGCATCCTCTGGCTTTGGCCAGGGTTGGGTCTCAGCAAAGTCAAATGCCTCGTTTACTTCATTCAATGCATCAGATTGTATCTTCTTAATTTCATCGGGTGAAATGTTATATTCAGATGCCATTTCAATTGACTTTTTAATTGGATCATTTTTTTTCGCTTCTTCAATTTCTTCTAATGGTTGATATAACTGAGTATCACCCTCATATTGTCCTGAAAATCGATAATTCTTAAACTCTAAAAAGATAGGTGTGTTTTTAGCCTTGGATTCAATAATAGCATCTCTTGTAATTTGATGAACCTCAAAAACATTATTTCCATCTCCTTGATATGAAATCATGTCATAGGCCTTAGCAATATCCTTAAGCTCTTTGGTATTCAGATGCCAATCAGTCGCAGTAGCCTCTGCATAACCATTGTTTTCACAAACAAATAGCATTGGAACATCCCATAGTTTAGCAAGACCCGCAGCTTCATGAAACGCTCCATTATGGATTGCGCCATCTCCAAAAAAAGTAGCTGACATTTTTGTTCCGCCATTAATTTTTTCCTGAAGTGCGGCCCCTAAAACTACTGGAGGACCTGCTGCAACAATTCCAAAGGAGCCAAGCATACCTTTATCAAAATCACTAATATGCATACTTCCACCTCTACCTTTGCAGATCCCTGAACTACGTCCATAAATTTCTGAAGTTATTTCTTTTAATTCACAATTTTTAGCAATTGAATGGCCATGGTTACGATACGTACTTGAAACCCAGTCATCGTCCCCCAATGCACTCATCACTCCAACACAAATTGCCTCAGACCCAATGCATGTATGCAAATATCCAGGGACTGACTTCTCTTTAGCTATCTTTTTTATTCTTTCCTCAAAAAACCGAATAGTAAAAAGCTTTTTATAGATCCAATGTAATTTATCTGTATTAATGTTCATCATTTAAGTTGTTATAACAATTAAAAAAAAAAGGTATTTATTTAATATGATAAACTATAAAACACCTTGATAACAGTCATTTTTTTGAATTCTATGGGATAGTTAAAAAAAAAGTTTATTATAACAATCCTTATGATATGATATTATCTTGAATATAAATTTTAGGATCTTGTAATCAATGACGGTTAAATTAAATATTGGATATGTTGCAACAGCGATCACTCCTTACTACTCTGATGAATATAAAGTTAGAGAGAAATCTGAAGCCAGTCTAAAAAAGCTTCTGGCCGACTTTGATGTAAATTTTATTCCGTTTCACAAAACTATATTCTCAACCGAAGATTCAAAAGAAGCTGAAAAGTTTTTTATGAATAAGATAGATTTTTTACTTCTTCAAACAAGTTCTTGTAGTGCAGGTGAGCAATTATATCCACTCTGCAACATAACTGACAAAATTGGAGTATGGGCTGTTCCAGATCTTGAAACAGAAGGTGATGTCAAATTGCATTCTTTAGTTTCTACAAGTCATTACTTAGCAATGATTAAAAAAGTTTTATCTGATAAAAAAATTACAACCAAATGGTTTTACAACTATGCAGATACTGAGGAATTTAAGAATAAATTTTCAATAACTGTCAGATCATTAGTCGCTCTTAAAAAAATGAAGTATGCCAAAATTGGTTTGGTGGGGGGAATATCTCCAGGTTTTGACAATATGAAGGTTGACCAATCAATTATTAAAAAAAATATTGGGCTATCAGTAGAAGAGTCGACTATCAAAGAATTAGTTAAGATTGCAAAAGGTTTTGATCAAAAAACTATTGACAATGAGGTTCAAAAAATCAAAAGTGTAGCCTCTAGTATTTCTGTTTCGAATGACGATTCATTTAACAAGGTTGCTCGTATTTATTTTGCTTTAAAAAAAATGAAGGAAGATAATAACTGGGATTCCCTAGCTGTTCAATGCTGGTCTCAAATGCAAGAATTATATGGAGTGGCGCCATGCTTGGCTTATGGCTGGATGGGAAGCGAAGATGGTATAGCAGTTTCTTGTGAAGGAGATGTTCAAGGATCAATGAGCATGCTCCTTTTAAACTACATTTCCAAGTCTGACAAATCATCAACATTACTAGATTTAGCAACATTTGACAAAGAGGCAGATGCTGTACAAATGTGGCATTGTGGAGTTTCGCCAAGACACTTTGCAAATGAAGATGGCATCAAATGGGTTGATCATACAACTCTTGGAAGGAAAACTGAAAAAAAATATGGTGTAGCTGGTGATCAGGTTTTTGCTCCTCAAGAAACTACCACAACCTATATAAGTAATAATGCTGAAAGAATTTTAGTATTGAACTCTAGTATTTTTGAACATACGAATAAGGGCTATGATGGCACTCGAGGATGGTTTAGAAATATTCATTTAAACCGAAAAAAAATTAGCTCAGAAAATCTGGTAAACACATTAAATATTGTTGGCCATGAGCATCACTATGCCGTAGGTCAGGGTGATTACAGTAAAGAATTAATAGAATTTGCAGCTTGGAATAATCTAAAGCTGATAGAAGAAATTCCCTTGGTGGATTATTTATCTCCATTGGAAAACTAATCAAATAAATGATTATTTGATGATTTGATAACTAAAAAGGAGACGTAATGAACAATAAGTTTAAGTTTGTAACCCTTGCTATAGTTAGTTTATTTTTTTCAAGATTTGCTTCAGCTGAGGTTGCGCCAGGATTTAACTCCTGGGATGACGTTAAAGCTGCTGCAGATGGTGGTCAAGTAAACGTCTATATGTGGGGTGGCTCTGATGCAATCAATGGTTTCGTAGATGATTTCTATGGCGTACCACTAAAAAATGATTACAACATTGCTTTAAATAGAATGCCACTGGCAGGAACTGTTGATGCTGTTAACCAAGTATTAAGTGAAAAAGAAGCAGGCGTAACCGGTGACAATGGAAACATTGATCTAATATGGATTAATGGTGAAAACTTCTGGACTTTGAAACAAGCAGACCTTCTTTATGGTCCGTTTGCTGCTGGATTACCTAATAGTCAATTTGTTGCATGGGACAACCCAGCTGTCAATTTAGACTTTGGAAGACCAGTTGATGGCATGGAAAGCCCTTGGTCCAGTGCACAGTTTCACTTTATGTATGACTCAGCCAGAAATGACTATGAAGATATGCCAAGAAATTATGGTTTCTTAACTAAATGGATTTCTGACAATCCAGGAAGGTTCACATACATCAGACCTGGTAAAGGTGGATTTGTTGGAACTCGATTTGTGAAACAAATTTTCTTTGAACTAAGTGGTGGTCAAGAACAATGGGTTGGACCATACAATGAAGAGCTTTATAATAAATGGGCTCCAAAAGTATGGGCACTGTTAAACTCTTGGGAAAAAGATTTACATAGAGGTGGCGAAACTTATCCAACGAATAATGCTGAAATGCATGCATTATTTGCTAATGGTGAAGTTGATATGAGTTTTACTCAATCTCCAAGAGGAGCAGGACCAACAAACTCAGCTGGAACAACGCCTCCAACATCTAGAGCTTTTGCTTTTTATAATAATATGATTGGAGATTTTAATTATTGGGCAATCCCATACAATGCGCCTAATAAAGCAGCTGCGTTAGTTTATGCTAACCTAGTTCTCAATCCAACTTTACAAGCTGCTCAAGTTCAGCCTGCTAATGGTTTTTGTTGTGGCTGGGGAATCAGCACAGCAAAAGTAACTAGCGCTGATGGAGTTGCGGCTATTCAAGATGCTCAAAATAATCTTGGTGCTGCTGCAGAAGATCAAGGAATATTAGCGCGAGCTCTTGTTTCTGATATTGCTGCAGAATATCAAGATAAAATTGAAGCAGATTGGCAAGCAAACGTTCTCCTAAAATAGGAGATATGAATGGGCGGAGATAGATTAAAAATAGTACTTTCTTTAACTCCGCCCCTTCTTATTATTGGTACATTATTTTTTGGAGGAATCCTATATGGATTTCTTCAAA
>Ga0233432_10000568_pt1 | contig 35727 bp, 34 predicted proteins | sample SI_122_August201_6_FD_179870 | JGI IMG/M metagenome (GOLD analysis project Ga0233432, IMG submission 179870) | Seawater microbial communities from Saanich Inlet, British Columbia, Canada - SI_122_August2016_10_MG | ecosystem: Environmental > Aquatic > Marine > Inlet | place: Canada: British... | reverse complement strand
ATTGCTGAAAATATATATTTGAAAGCAACTACAAGTAGAACACGAATTTTTCAAGGTGAGCAAATTGTTGTCAGCTATAAGCTATACTCTAAAATTAATCTTGCGGACATTAATTTAACCCTCGTCCCTGAGTTAAATGACTTTTGGAAGGAAGAGATAGAAACTAACTCTAGTGCAAAACTAGAAGTGATAGATGGCGTAAAACATAATGTTTGGGAAATAAGTCGATTTATACTCACACCACAGAAAAGTGGTAAGCTCAAAATTGACCCTATGAGTATAAACGTAACCGTTCAAATAAAAAACAAAAGAAGCAGAGACCCATTTGGTGATCCGTTCGGATTTTTTGGCTCGTACCGAAACATAGAAGAAGAAATATCTTCCAAAAATATAAACATAACAGTTAAAGATTTACCTGAAGGTGCTCCGGAAAATTTCAGTGGTGCAGTAGGTCAATTTGATTTAAAATCATCAGTCGATAAATCAAGCATTGAAGCAAATCAAGCTTTAAATTACAAACTTACTCTTTCAGGAAATGGTAATATTCATTTGATTGATGATGTAAAAGTTGACTTTCCTTCAAATTTTGAGACCTATGACCCTCAAAAAAATGATAAAACATTTAGCACAAAAAATGGAATTGCAGGTAAAATTGAATTCGAACACCTACTCATTCCTAGATACAAAGGAGAATATGAAATTAAAGGCGTAGACTTCTGTTACTTTAACCCTAAGACAAAATCTTACAAAACAATTACTACTAAGCCGATAGTGGTGAATGTACTAAAAGGCTCAGGAAATGATAACTCATACATTAGCTCTGATGAGCTAAAATCAAATGCTAGTTCACAATTAAAGCCTATAATTTCTACAACTGAACTTCAAGAAAATGAAGATTTACAGTTCAATAAATGGCTTTTTATTTCCCTAATATTAATACCAATCATAGGTTTTGGAGGGTATTTTGTAATGCTAATAATTCAAGCGAAAAATGACGCCAACCCTGTTTTAAGAAAATATAGGAGATCACTAAGAATAGCACAAAAAAGACTAAAAAATGCACAAAAACACCTCGAAAACAACCAAAAAGAACACTTTTTTGAAGAAATAGAAAAATCGTTATGGACGTATTTCTCAAATAAATTCAATGTTAATTCAGCCGATTTATCAAAAGAAACGATAAATGAATTTTTCACGAAAAATAATATTTCAGAAAAAGCATCTAGGAGCTTCACATCCATAATTGAAAAATGTGAATTTTGTCGTTTTGCCCCCTCCTCTCTTGACGCTGAAGACATGAACAAGGTATATGAATTAGCTACAAACGTTATAGTTGAAGTTGAACAAGATTTAAAGAAATGAGACTTAAAATAACAATCGTATTACTATTTTTTGCTGCTTTAGTGAAAGCCGACTCATACTTGGATAGTCTATTCTTTAAAGGCAATGCACATTACTTTGAAGAGCAATACGCTGACGCAATTGATTCTTATAATCAAATATTAGATTCTAACTACGTCTCTTTTGAGCTATACTACAACCTAGGAAATAGCTATTTCCAGTTTGGTAAAATACCGAAAAGCATCCTCTACTTTGAAAAAGCTTTACTTCTGAACAAAGGAAATAAGTCATGCCTAAACAATCTAGAATTAGCCAGAAATAGAATAGAAATGATTGAGCCTATTCCTAAACTGTTCTACGTAAACTGGTGGAATCTATTCTCTTCATCCTTAAATTTGAACTGGTGGTCAGTTCTTTTAATTATATCTGTTTGGTCAATCTGTATCATTATTGTTCTATTTACTAGAAACAGAAAAAAATGGATTTTTAATGCCATGATAAGCTCAATAATCCTTTGTCTAACTTTTGCATTTGCAATGGTCTCGGCTAATAACAAACAAAATAAAGTTTCTGGAATTGTAATGACTGACTCTAAACTATACTCCTCTTCAAGTTTAAAATCTGATATCGGTTTGGTTAAAGCAGGAAATAAAGCCATTGTAAAAGAAATATTAACCACTACAGAAAAAAATGATGTTGTGTTTATTCATTTGGAAGACGGTCAAACGGCTTACATTAAAGCCTCTGAAATTAGATTAATCAAATGAAGATAGGTCTTCTTTCAGATACGCACTCATACTTACACCCAAAGGTTTTTGAGCATTTTAAGGAATGTGACGAAATTTGGCACGCAGGAGATATTGGCTCTGAAGAGGTCATCGATAAGCTAAATGCCTTCAAACCAACCAAAGCCGTATATGGGAATATTGATAATCATAAAATCAGAAGTATTTGCCCTAAGGATTTACGCTTCAATTGTCAAGGCGTAGATGTTTGGATTACGCACATAGGTGGTTATCCCTACAAATATACACCTGCTATAAGAGAAGAACTTGACAAAAATTGCCCGAAACTGTTTATCTGCGGACACTCGCATATTCTAAAGGTGATTTACGACAAAAATCGCGACTTACTTCACATGAATCCAGGAGCTGCTGGAAAATATGGAATTCATAAATCCATTACAATGCTTCGTTTTGATATAATTAATGGAGATATCAAAAACTTGGAGCTGATAGAACTGGATAAAAATTAACGTAATCTATCCGCAGATTGAACCAAAGATTCGTCTTTTTTGATAAATCGGTTAGCAATAAGAATCAATACATAAGGGATGATAAAAACAAACATGCCTTCTTGCGGCATACCTTCCCCTTTTGAGAAAAATAAGATGAAAAATGTAGCTGATAGAAACAGTTTTGAAACCTGATTAAGCAATAATTGTTTTTTCCTATTTTTAAACTGAAAAATAGAATAGAGTAACAAGAAAGAGGAAATCAATATCGTAAGGTGAGCATATATAGAGTCGTAAGTATAACTCAGATTGTTATTAGCATCAACCGTAACGGCTAAGAAATAGGTAATTGCTAGCATAAAAAGTATTGCGAAGAATAGGTAAATGGTCTGAACTCTTTGAATCATAACAGTAAAATTATAGGTTGTAAAATTAAATCATTAAAATTAAACTCTAAACTTGTTTTAATACAAATTATTAGTATTATTGCACTCATGAAAGCCATCTTAGGCTAACTTTTTAAATAAAACACCCACTTTTTTCTTATAATTTACTTCAACAAAACATTAATATCAAATGATTGATATACACACATTAAACAAAAAATTATTACCTGAACTTAAAGAAATTGCAAAAACACTAGGCGTACCTAGATATCAGAAGCTCAAAAAACAAGAGCTAGTTTATGAAATCTTAGACGTTCAAGCTACTCAATTATCCCTTGAAAAAAAGACAGAGGAAGCTAAAAAGAAGGTTACGCAAAATAAGCCAAAGCATAACAATACCAATAAAGGCAACAACAATAACACCAATAATAACGGCAACAACAGTAATAATAACAAGAAGAATAATAATCCAAACAACAAAAATCGTCTACAAGATGATTTTGAATTTGATGGAATTGTAACTGCTGAGGGCGTTTTAGAAATGATGCCTGACGGCTTTGGATTCCTTCGTTCGTCAGATTACCATTACCTAAGTTCTCCAGATGATATATATGTGTCTCACTCACAAGTTAGACTCTTTGGATTAAAAACTGGTGATACCGTAAAAGGTACCGTTAGACCTCCTAAAAAAGGCGAAAAGTACTTTCCGTTAATTAAGGTGAATAAAATTAACGGTAGAGACCCTAACATCGTAAGAGATAGGGTTCCATTTGAATTTTTGACCCCTTTATTCCCAGATGAGAAATTCAAACTTACAGATAATGGCAAAAGCTCCTTATCTACTAGAATGATTGATTTATTCGCTCCTATTGGAAAAGGACAAAGGGGATTAATTGTTGCCCAGCCAAAAACTGGTAAAACAGTTCTATTAAAGGAAGTAGCGAACGCTATTGCAGCCAATCATCCTGAAGCATACTTAATGATTCTACTTATTGATGAGCGCCCTGAAGAAGTTACGGATATGGCAAGGAATGTAAATGCTGAAGTTATTGCTTCCACATTTGATGAGCCAGCTGACCGCCACGTTAGAATCGCCAATATCGTCCTTGAAAAAGCAAAACGATTGGTAGAGTGCGGACATGACGTAGTTATTCTCTTAGACTCAATTACTAGACTAGCTAGAGCCTACAATACTGTTCAACCAGCATCAGGTAAAATTCTTACTGGTGGTGTGGATGCAAATGCTCTTCAGAAGCCAAAACGTTTCTTTGGTGCTGCCAGAAAAATAGAAAATGGTGGGTCTTTAACTATTCTTGCAACTGCTCTTACTGAAACAGGAAGTAAGATGGACGAAGTAATTTTCGAAGAATTTAAAGGTACAGGTAATATGGAACTGCAGTTAGATAGAAAAATATCTAACAGACGAATATACCCTGCTATCGATGTTACTTCTTCAAGTACACGTAGAGAAGATTTATTACTAGGAAAAGAATTGACGCAAAAAATATGGGTGCTAAGAAATCACCTTGCAGATATGACTCCAGTAGAATCCATCGAGTTTATGAGAGATAGACTACTTAGAACTGAAACTAATGAAGAATTCATTGTAACGATGAACAGCTAATACTGATTAGTGTATAAGTTTTAACGTAATTTTCTTGCCCACTTGTAATTCGGATAGAATAGCGTGTTTATTGTCTTTGTCTATCAGCTCTATTCTTGTGGTGTTATTTACTATTTCTCCTTCGTTTTCGGCAATAATTTGAACAGTATTTTCACCTTCCAATAGTTTGTATGTGATTGACTTCTTTTTGTTCTGCATGGGGTGATTTGATAATATTTTTTCGCCATTAATAATTACAGACATCCTATCGTTATCTTCAATCGCTGAATCCCACATCTGCATTTTGAATTTTTTGTTAGTCCACTCAATCGAATGTTCATCTCCAGATTTGAGTACAGTTAGATGATTATCATTTCTTTTAGTAATTATCTCTTGAATTTTCTGAACCTTAGCAATCTGTTTTTCTAGTTTTGCTTTTTCAGAAATAATAATCGTGCCACTAGCACACATTTCGCCATTCAAATAGTACCCTTTGAAACTCCCTTCAAATGTTTTCTTACTCTTTCTATTAGCCTCTAACTCTACAAAACAAAAATTACTGATAGGCTCTTCGGATAAAGTGGAAATTACTTGAAATTCCTTTAACTCTAATTTCTTTTTAGAAATGCTTCCGCTAATTTCACTTTTAGTTTCAAAATTTGTTCCAATACCCGTAATGGAATATCCATTCAAAACACCATTATCATTATCGAATATGATTCTATAGCTAATAGGTCGGGCATTTTCAATAAACAAAAAACCCATGTAATCAAATGATTGACCCAACATAATATAATGTGACAGGATGAAAAACCAAGCTGATAATAGTCTTTTGATGAATGTAGTCATTAATCGAGCTAACTAATTTTTAAGTATGTTAGCAAATAAACCAAAATTAAAATAATGAAAAAAATTATATTTATGATAACTGCATTATGTATGGTCAATCTTACATTCGCATCATTCCCAGTTTCACAATCCTCATTAGAAACTAATATTCAGACTGAACAAGTTGATAATGTTGTTACTCCAATTTCTACGGCTTCTGGCAACGGATCTGGTTGGGGTATTGCATCATTTGCATGTGGTTTTGTTGGACTTTTTGCTGGCGCATTAATCTTAGGACCTCTAGCCATTATATTTGGTGCACTTGGGCTTAAGAAAAAACTAAGAGGTTTAGCAATTGCAGGTTTAATACTGGGCATTTTAGAACTATTGATTATAGGTCTACTCATTGGTATAATATTAGCCGCTGTTTAGATGTCAATTCCATTTATTGTAAAAGCTCTTCATTTTGAAGAGCTTTTTTTATGAAAATAATTCAGAAGAAAAGTCATCAAAATCCATTCCATCAAAATTTCCGGAACTCATCATTAGAAGGTTTTTGTTTTGCCAGTCATTTGAGATTAGATAAGCTTCTAGTTCATCAGTATTCGTAAAAACCTTTAAATCTTTTCTATCAAACGCTTTATGCACTTCATTTATACTTATTTCTTCTAATTTCTTATGCTCTATAGCTTTTTTACTAAAGAATACTATGGCTTCATCGGGAGTATCCATACAGCCTTTATACTCCTTCAAGAAAGCTTTATTAAGACTAGAGAAGGTGTGCAATTCCATACAAGCAATTAGTTCTCGATTTGCAAACTGCTTTTTCATTGCTGTTGATGTTGCTTTTAGCTTTGATGGAGAATGAGCAAAATCCTTATACATAGCAGACTTAGTGTTTTTTCTTACCAACTCTAATCGTTTAGAAGCTCCTTTAAAGCTTTGAATAGCCTCATAAAACTGTTCCTTATTAACGCCTACTTCTTGGCAAACTAATCTAGCTGCATTCATGTTTTGCAAATTATGTTCACCAAATACCATAAGTGGAATTCTTTCATTGTCATCGACTAGATAACTTACTCCATTTTCAATTTCATGAGATGGGGTAGCATAAGCCTTTAGTCTGCATTTTGATTTTTCATTTGCTAATTTGCTCAAGACCTCATCCGTTTCACAATAAATCAGCACCTCTTTAACATCCTCTTTAAATATCCTGAACTGCTCAACGTAGTTTTCAAATGTTGGAAATACGTTGATGTGATCCCAAGCAATACCACTCAATACTGCAATATGGGGCTTATACCAATGAAATTTTGGTCTTCTATCAATAGGAGAAGATAAATACTCATCGCCTTCTAAAATGATTATTGGAGCCTCTTTTGTAAGCTTTACCATAGTATCAAAGCCCTCGAGTTGAGCACCTACCATAAAATCACAATCTAATTGCATATAATTAAGCACATGCAATACCATGGCAGTAATGGATGTTTTTCCATGACTACCTCCTATTACTACACGTTTTTTAGTCTTACTTTGCTCATAAATATATTCAGGATATGAAAAAATAGGAATATTTAACTCCTGAGCCCTTAACAGTTCAGGATTATCAATTCGAGCATGCATTCCAAGAATAATAGCATCTAAGTCATTATGGATTTTGTTAGGAAACCAACCCATTTTATCAGGCAATAAGCCGTGAGAATCTAATCGACTTTTTGAAGGTTCAAAAATAGCATCATCCGATCCACTAACTTCAAAACCTTTATGATGAAGAGCCAAAGCCATATTGTGCATTGCACTCCCTCCAATTGCGATTAAATGTACTTTCATTGATAAAAAATTAGAATTGTAAATTATAGATAATTAACATTTTATACATTTGAAAAAATTAAACTTTTCAACATGAAAGTGTATACAATTGATACTGGTTATTTTAAATTAGATGGCGGCGCTATGTTTGGCGTTGTGCCTAAAGCACTTTGGAGTAAGACAAACCCTGCTGACGAAAATAATCTATGCCCATGGGCAATGCGTTCTCTTCTTATTGAGGATGGCAATCGATTGATTTTAATTGATAATGGAATTGGTGACAAACAAGACGATAAGTTCTTAAGACATTATTACCTTCATGGTGATGTTAATCTGGATTCATCCTTAAAAAAACAAGGTTTTTCATGCGATGACATTACCGATGTATTCCTCACTCATTTACATTTTGACCACTGCGGTGGAAGCGTGAAATGGAATAAAGACAGAAGTGGATTTGAAATGAATTTCAAAAATGCGAACTACTGGAGTAACAAAGACCATTGGCAATGGGCAACCCAGCCAAACAATAGAGAAAAGGCATCATTCTTAAAAGAAAATATTATTCCAATAGAAGAAAGTGGACACCTTAAGTTTGTAGAAAAAGAAGGTAAGCTGTTTGATAATTTCTCAACTCTTTTTGTCAATGGACACACCGAAGCTCAGATGATACCACATATTCAATATAAAGGAAAAACACTTGTATTCGCGGCTGACTTGCTACCTAGTACAGGGCATATTCCTCTACCCTATGTTATGGGCTATGACACCAAACCCTTGGTAACTCTTAGTGAAAAAGAAAAATTCTTGAACGAAGCAGCCGATAACGACTATATTATTTTCTTACAACATGATAACTACAACGAATGTTGTACTGTTCACAAAACAGAAAAAGGAGTACGCCTTAAAGACACTTTTAAATTAAGTGACATATGAATTATGCAACAAAAAAGTTAAGTAATACGTTAAATAGAATATGAACAAAAGGCAAGCAAAACGTGGACAATTTTTAATTTCCGAACCTAGTATGGAGGATTTGAATTTTAAAAGATCTGTTTTGCTAATCACAGAACATAACAATAATGAGAGTATTGCCTTTATCCTTAATCAACCCACTAAGCTTTCCGTTAACGACTTAATTGATGATTTTCCCGACTTCAATGCTAAGATTCACATTGGTGGTCCAGTCGAAAAAAACACCTTACATTTCATACATTCACTTGGAAGTAAAATTGACCAATCTGTTGCTGTTTCCGATAACTTATATTGGAGCGGAAATTTTGAAACACTTAAAACATTAATACGAAATGGTGAAGTGAAAGAGTCTGAAGTGAAGTTTTTTATCGGCTACTCTGGCTGGAGCTCTGGACAGTTAGAATATGAATTACAAGAAAATGCTTGGATTGTAATCAACAGCGATAGCTCAATTGCTCTAAATAATAATGACAAACGATTGTGGAGAAAGTTTATAAAACAAATGGATAAAGATTTAGCCATTTGGCATAATATGCCCGATGATCCTGAACTAAATTAATGTATTTAGAAAAGATATAATCTCTTTTGTCTTGTCATTAGTAAAATCCGATTTATCACCAAATTGACTAATCCAACGAACTCCATTACAATTAGTTAGAATAATTTCATATGCATATTCAAGGTCTTTTATTTCAAGTGGCTTTTCAACAGCTTCAAAATGCTCAATAAGTAAAGCACGCATACAGCCTGCAAGAGGGCCCTCAGATAAAGGCGGTGTTACTAGTTTATCTCCTTTAACAATAAAAATATTGGAATTTGTTCCTTCTATTGGTCTATCAAAATCATTAAGCAGAAGCAATTCATTAATATTAAGTTCTCTTTTATTGTTAGAAGCTAAAACATATAGTAAGGCACTAGAACTTTTAATATTTGAAATTGCTGATAAAGACTTTTTGTATTTATCATAAACACCTAGTTTTAATCCATCTGATAAAACAAAAGAATCCTGAGAAACAACAGACGATTCTATAATATAAGAAGCTGAATTGGTAAAAGGCGTATATAAACCTCCTTCATTTCTGTAAATTGTTATTCTGACGCTACTACTTAACTCAATCTTATTTTCTTTTACTAACTCTTCTACTAAATGGAAAAGGTGGTCTATAGTAATCTCTAAATTTAACTCCAGTTGCTCTAAGGAATAACTAAGTCTTTTTTTATGATTATCATGGTTGAAAACCTTACCATTAAATACTCTTAGTCGCTCAAAGAGTCCATCACCATATAAAAATGAACGATTATTCACTCCTATTTCTACAGTCTCGCAAAGTTTACCATTATGGTTATATAACATCAGTTAATTTTAATCTTAAAAACAAAGAAAATAAAATTAAGCGACCAAAGAGTAGTTTTTTATACTTTTGAGAATAATATGCAACTCTTTTACACAGCTGATATAAATTCAAAGGAATACACTCTTTCTAAAGAAGAAAGTAAACATTGTGTAATGGTTTTAAGAAAAACTATTGGTGATGAAGTTAACTTAATTGATGGAAAAGGTGGTTTTTACACCGCACGAATTACCAACGATAATGTAAAGTCATGTCAGCTTGAAATAGTAAGTGTTGAAAAAGAATTTGGTAAAAGTGAAACCCATATTCACCTCGCTATTGCACCAACGAAGAGTAATGATAGGTTTGAATGGTTTCTAGAAAAAGCGACAGAAATTGGCATTAATGAAATCACTCCTATAATCTGCGATAATTCTGAACGTAAAGTTTTAAAACTGGAAAGAATGAATAAAATTCTTGTCAGTGCAATGAAGCAATCAAAACGAGCATACTTGCCCAAACTAAATGATGTCATTCATTATAAGACATTCATACAATCAAACTTTGAAGAAGACTGCTATATCGCACACTGCTTTGATGGCGAAAAACCACAATTAAAAGATACTCTAAAAAAGGGTGAAGACAGCTTAGTGCTAATCGGTCCTGAAGGAGATTTCTCAACTAATGAAATTCACATGGCAATAGAGAATAATTTCAAAGCTGTATCTCTAGGCTCAAGTCGTCTAAGAACCGAAACTGCAGGGGTTGTTACTTGTCATACTATAAACCTAATAAACCTATGAGAATAGTTCTTTATATATTTAGCCTTGCAATAATGTTTAGCTTTGTATCGCCATCTTACAAAATAGCTGTTTTGAAGTATAATGGCGGGGGGGATTGGTACTCTAACTCTACAGCTCTCACAAACCTAATTCAGTACTGTAATGATAGGCTTGGCACTAATATGGATAAACAATACGATATAGTAGAGGTAGGGAATCAGGCTATATTCAATTATCCTTTTGTACATATGACTGGACATGGGAATGTGGTTTTCTCAACAGATGATAGTGAAAACCTCAGGAATTACCTCATTGGTGGTGGCTTCTTACACATTGACGATAACTATGGAATGGATAAGTTTATAAGACCAGAGATGAAAAAGGTTTTTCCTGAAAGTGATTTTGTAGAACTCCCCTACAACCATCCTATTTATAACCAAGAATTTAGCTTCAAAAATGGCTTGCCAAAAATTCACAAGCATGATGAAAAGCCATCTCAAGGTTTCGGATTATTTTATAAAGGTAGAATGGTTTGTTTTTACTCCTATGAAAGTGATTTAGGCGATGGGTGGGAAGACGCAGAAGTACACAATGACAGCCAAGAGACAAGGCTTAAAGCCTTAAAGATGGGAGCAAACATCATCGACTTTGTATTTTCTAATCAAAACTAAAACACTCGTAAAATGAACCAGAACATAAAAAACATACTGACAATAATTGGTATTATAATCGGTCTGATATTAATCGTTTATCTAAATACAATTGTTGCTTATGTTTTGGTATCGGTTGTTTTGGCTCTTATTGGCAGACCCGTAATGAAAGGATTTTCTCTGTTAACCATTAAGGGGAAATCACTACCAAGAACATTCAATAGTGTCGTTACATTATTGCTCTTAGTAATATTTTTCTTTAGCATCTTTTCTCTATTCACTCCTCTAGTTATTGAAGAAGCAAGAATAATATCATCCATTGATTTTGAAGCCGTTTCTTCGGAATTAGAAGCTCCATTAAATGATTTAGATATTTGGCTTAAAGAGCATCATTTCCTAAGCCCTGAATCCTCTATTGACAATGAAATTTTCAAACTAATAAGTTTGACGAAAGTCAAATCTATTTTTAATTCAGCATTGGGCATTTTAGGAAACAGCCTTATTGCCTTATTTTCTATTTTATTCATTACCTTTTTCTTTCTGAAAGATAAAGACTTGTTTAATAATTTCATTCTTACAGTTGTACCAAACAACAAAAGTAAGCAGCTAACCAACGCCCTTAAGAATGCAAAACGTTTATTAAGCCGCTATTTTATAGGTGTCATTATCCAAATTTTCACCATAACTATTACCGTTAGTCTAGGCTTAAGTATACTTGGAATAAAAAATGCCATTCTAATTGGTTTTTTGGCAGGCTTAATAAATGTCATTCCATACATCGGCCCTATCATAGGAGCATTAATCGGTGTTATTATTGGCATATCTACAAATCTTGAGCTAGACTTTTATACTGAAATGATACCATTAATCATTAAAATTTGTGTGGTATTCGGAAGTATGCAGCTAATCGATAATTTTATTCTTCAGCCGATTATATTTTCTAACAGTGTGAAAGCACATCCTTTAGAAATATTTCTATTAGTTATTTCTGCAGGAACTATTTGGGGGATTACTGGAATGATTATTGCCATTCCATTTTACACCTTTTTTAGAGTAGTAGCTAAAGAGTTTTTAAACGAGTTTAAAATTATTAAGGAACTGACTAAAAACATTTAAACTGTCTGATTTACTAGAAAAATATTCCTTTTTACAACAATCATCTTGGGTTGATTTTATTTCCGAAAATCACAATAGTCCAATCGAGAAAGTATTGTTTTCTGTTTCAAAGCAAAAAGATATAGATATATCAGTTTTAGCCAATCAACTTCAAGGTATGCGTATTGCACGCTCAAAAATACCTTCATGGTATGAGCAAAAGAAGTTGATATATCCTTCAAAAGTTAGTATGGAACAATGTTCCTCAGAATTAACAGCACACTATAAGTCAGTTCTAGTTAAAGGCAAATCATTTATTGATTTAACTGGTGGCTTTGGTATAGATTCTTTTTTTATTAGCAAGTCTTTTGAAAATGGTATTCATTGTGAAATAGACACGGACTTGCAATACATTGCTCTACACAACTTTAAGCAACTATCTTCAAAAATACATTCGGTTAAAACAGATGGAATCGACTACCTCAATGCATCAAACGATAATTTTGACCTGATATATATTGATCCTTCTAGAAGAAATTCTTCTAAAAAAAAGGTAATTCAACTCAAAGACTATACGCCAAATATTCTTGAACACCTCAACTTACTCTATTCAAAAGGAAAGGTGGTATTATTAAAAACCGCTCCCCTACTTGATATTAAGCAAGTGTTACAACAAATTCCTGATGTTAAAGAAGTTCATGTAGTCGCAGTAAACAATGAATGCAAAGAGCTTTTATTTCTTATTGAAGAAAACTCAGAAAACAATATCAAAATTCAGTGTTCTGATTTAACAAAAAAAGTGTCATTCCAATTCTACTTTAAGGATGAGGATAAAAAATGTTTTTACTCTTCGCCTCTAAAATACATTTACGAGCCTAACACAAGCATTTTAAAAGCAGGAGCATTCAATTCCATAGCAAATCAGCTAAATCTGAAAAAAATCCATAAAAACAGCCATATTTACACTTCAGATATCTTGATTGAGAATTTTCCTGGTAGAAAGTTTGAATTAAAACACATAAAAAGCCTTGACAAAAAGGAAATACTACCGCTTCTAAAGGAGAAAAAAGCCAACATTACTAGAAGAAATTTCCCTTTATCAGTAGCTGATATTCGTAAAAAGATTGGCGTTAAAGATGGTGGAAATGATTATTTATTTGCAACTACTCTGATAGACGACAAAAAGAAAATTCTGATTTGTGAGAAAATCTAGAATAGGATATCTTCTTCTATAGCAAGAGATTGAATAAAATTTAAAGACTTTTTCATATTGTCGTGCATGATGCAGTCTTCTTCTAGAACTGGCACGTCTTCTCGGTAAGCTTTCATTAAATTTTCGATAAAAGGTGAAGACTTAGATGATCTAAATGATAATGCTTGAGAAGCCGTCATTAACTCAATACTTAAAATTCTTTCAGTATTTTCTATAACTCTGAGTAATTTGGTTGCTGAATTAGCCCCCATACTTACATGATCTTCTTGTCCGTTTGACGATACGATACTATCAACTGAAGCTGGAGTGCACAACTGTTTATTTTGACTAGCAATACTTGCTGCTGTGTATTGAGGTATCATAAAACCAGAATTAAGACCTGGATTTTTAACAAGGTATGGAGGCAACTCTCTCTGACCTGAAATTAATAAATACGTTCTTCTTTCAGAAATAGCTCCTAACTCAGAAATGGCTATTGCCATATAATCCATAGTCAATGCTAGTGGCTGCCCATGAAAATTTCCTGCTGAAATAATCTCATCTTCATTAACAAAGACATTTGGGTTGTCAGTTACAGAATTCATCTCCGTAACTACTGTATTTTCTATGTGATGAATAGCATCTTTAGTAGCACCATGAACTTGCGGAATACACCTAAATGAATAGGGGTCTTGTACGTTAGTCTTTGCTTGTTCTATCAATTCACTTGATGAAAGAAATTCTGAGATATTTTTGGCGGTATCTAACTGCCCCTTGTGTGGTCTTATGTAATGGACTAAGGCATTAAAAGGCTCTATGCGTCCATCAAATCCATCAAGTGATGATGCCCCTATCAAATCAGCTAAATATGAAATTTTATAGGCTCTTAGTAAGCACTCCACAGCATAAGCATTCATAAACTGTGTGCCATTAAGCAACGCTAAGCCTTCCTTTGATTTTAAAGAAACTGGTGTCCATCCCATTTTTTCCAAAATAACAGATGAGTCCTGTTTCTTACCCTCATAATACACTTCTCCCAAGCCTAATAGAGGCAATGAAAGGTGCGCCAAGGGAGCTAAATCACCAGATGCTCCTAATGAGCCCTGCTGAAAGATAACGGGTAGAATATCGTTATTATAAAAATCGACTAAGCGTTGAACCGTTTCTACTTGCACACCAGAATATCCATAAGACAATGACTTTATCTTAAGGAATAGCATTAGTTTAACAATATTACTAGGCACTTCTTCTCCGAATCCACAGGCATGTGATAACACTAAATTGATTTGAAGCTGACTTAAATCTTCCTGAGAGATTGATTCATTACACAATGAACCAAATCCAGTATTAACGCCATAAATAGCCTTGTTTTCTTTTGATTTTGAATCTAGATAATTTCTACATTTTTGAATTTTATCAATAACACCTTGCGAAAGCACTAATAATTCTTCGTTATGAATTATTTGATGAATTTCTTTCAGAGATAAATGTCTGTTACTGATTTCGTGCATCACAATCTATTCTTCTAAGCAATAATCTTGTAGCTTTTTTGCGTTTAGGTTATAGCCTGTTATTACCTTTTGAGCTTTGTGGTAAAAACCCTCTCTCTCTCTTAGTGTTTTATACACATAATCGAGTAGTTCTTCACCCTCAAGTCCTTCAATTAGTGGTCTAAATACAGCTGACTTCTGTAATCTTGGAATCAAGGCCTTTGGATGCATATTAATGTAAACTGTCATTCCATACTCGTTCATCTGCTCCATATTATCAAAATGACAAGGAGTACCGCCACCAGTTGAAATAACTGTATCTTCTGTATCGATAACTCTGTGAAGGTATAATCGCTCTAATTTTCTGAAATAATCCTCACCATCTTCTTCAAAAATCTCTTTGATGGTACGTCCTTCTTGTTCCTCAATGTACTTATCAAGATCAATAAATTCGTGTTTTAAATTATATGCAAGTTTTTGCCCTAAGGAGCTTTTTCCGCTACCCATGTAGCCAACTAAGAAAATGGTCATTGTAGATTTGTTTTAAGGTTTGATAGGATTAAAAAGGCGAATTAGGTTCTTTCTTTAAATGGTTAAATACTAATCGGTCAACTAAACTTGGAAATAGTTTGTTCAAAAATACGGTAAGTTTTCCATTAATTGTCATGACTAATGAATTTTGTCTGTTAATTACAGATAAATATATTCTTTCTGCCACCTCATCTGGCGACATCATTGATTTTTCATCTCTCGGACTCTCAGATTGAACACCTCCATCTTTTGACAAAGCAGTGTTTCTAATATTAGATGCCGTGAAACCAGGGCAGGCGATGAGTACGTGTAAGTTTTTCTCAAGATTTTCAATACGAAGAGACTCCAAAAAACCTTGCATAGCAAATTTAGATGCTGAATAAGCCGTCCTTCCAGGAAGCCCTTTGTAGCCTGCAATAGAAGATACTCCAACAACAGAACCTTTAGATTCAAGCAAGAAAGGCAAAGCATATTTAGTGCAAAAGACTGTACCATAAAAATTAACGTCCATAACCTTTTTTATAACTGATAAATCCACCTCTTCTAGAACTGCTCTCATAGAAATACCAGCGTTATTAACGAGTACGTCTATCCCTTTAAATGCTTTTAGTGTTTCATCAACTAATCGTTTACAGTCATCCTCAATACTCACATCTGCCTGTACAACTAAAGAAGTAAACCCTTTCTCAGTCATCTTTACATTAATCTCTTCTAATTTCCGAGAATTTCTTGCCGCTAAAACAACCTTACTTCCCTTCTTAGCAAAGTACCACGCACATGCTTCTCCAATCCCAGAAGAGGCACCAGTAACAATGACGACTTTGTTTTTCATTTAATTTCAGCTTAATTTGCTTTTACAAATAAACATTTTTTTAATGACAATTATTCAAGTAAATACTTCGGATAGAATAAAGCGTTTTCACCAACTTCTTTTTGAAATTTATAAAAATGACTCTAATTGGATTCCGCATCTAGAAAAAGATATTGAATCTGTTTTTTCTAAAAAAGAAAATAAATTCTTTAGGCATGGTGAAGCAATACGTTGGTTATTGAAAGATGATGAGGGTAATTATATTGGAAGAATAGCAGCCTTTATAAATAGAAAAAAGGCTTTCAGCGAAAAGCAGCCTACTGGAGGAGTTGGCTTTTTCGAATGTATAAATGATACAACTGCCTCAAAATTGTTGTTTGATACTGCAAAGACATGGCTTGAAGAAAGGGAAATGAAAGCTATGGATGGTCCTGTAAATTTTGGAGAAAGAGACCGTTTTTGGGGCTTGTTGGTTGAAGGTTTTGAAAATCCTCCTATCTATGCTAATCCATATCAGCCGCCATACTATCAGCATCTTTTTGAAGATTATGGTTTTTTGACCTATTTCGAGCAGTTTATGTATTGTAGAGAAATTGGTGAGGACATTCCACAAAAATACAGAGACCGTTCTGAACGAATATTACAAGATAAAGGCTTCACATTTCGACATCTAGAAAAGAGTAAAATGTTTGATTACGCCGAAGATTTTAGAACGGTTTACAATAAAGCATGGAAAACGCATAGTAACTTCAAGGGTATGCCAGCATCTCAGGCTCGTTCTATTATGAGGAAAATGAAACCTATTATGGATGAGAAACTAATCTGGTTTGCTTATTATAAAGACGAACCTATCGCTTTTTTCATTGCACTTCCTGAACTAAATCAGATATTTAAACATATTAATGGAAAACTTAACTGGATAGGAAAACTCAAATTTCTGTACCATAAATGGACTGGAACATGTGATACTGTATTTGGACTTGCATTTGGTGTAGCTCCCGAATTCCAAAAGAAAGGCTTGGAAGGTGCGATAATAATGGCGGTTAAAAATCAATTTGATACAGATAGCGTTCACTACAAAAAGCTCATAATTACCTGGATTGGTGACTTTAACCCTAAGATGATAAAGATTGTTCAAAACCTAGGGACTACCAAGTACATGGTTTTAAAAACGTATCGAAAACTCTTTGATGAAAATGCAGAGTTTGAACGATGTAAAACCATTCATTAATAAGCATATAATTTTCACTTAAATTTTTAATTTAAATTCTTGCAGTTTGAAATAATGCAATTATATTTGCATCCTCAATTTCAAACCGACCTGGTAGCTCAGTTGGTAGAGCATCTCCCTTTTAAGGAGAGGGTCCTGGGTTCGAGCCCCAGCCAGGTCACCAAAAACCCGTTTTCACGGGTTTTTTAGTAGATGCCCAGGTGGTGAAATTGGTAGACACGCAGTCTTGAGGGGGCTGTGCTCTTACGGGCGTATGGGTTCAAGTCCCATTCTGGGCACAAAAAAAGCTCTTCTTCTCTAGTGAGGCGAAGGGCTTTTTCAATTCTATGCAACTTACAAGAAAAGCCGAGCAAAATTGCTCGGCTTTTCTTGTCTAAACTAAAATACATCTATTCTATCAATAGTCTTTCGAAATCACTTCCCTTCTCTCCTACCAAATGGAGCATATATACTGCTGATTTTAATTGATTCTTATGTAAATATTCGACTTGATTTTCAACTAACTTATTATAAACAAGTCGACCAGTCAAATCTATAAGCTGATAACGAACAACGTTAGAACTTAAGGATAAAGTTGTGTAGTCACTAAACGGATTTGGATAAACAAACACATTTAAATCATATTCATTAATGGAAGTAGTATCGGAGCCTGAGGTATCAGCCGTGCAAGACGCTTGACATTCAGACTCCGAATTAAATGTTCCATTATTCAAGCCAACATCCTCACAAACAGTAGAGTTACATTTCCAATTATATGTACACTCTATCCATGAACTCACATTAAAAGAATCTCTTACCATTTGTAAATCTCCAAGACCTGTAATTGCAATAGACATAGTGTCACCGTTACTACTGAAAGAATATGTCGAAGTAATAACAGCTGCTATTTGTAATTGACTATTACCAATATCAGTACATGTTAAAGAATTATAATTATAGCAGTCTGTCGAATCAAATTGATATATCAAAATTGAATCACTTGTAAATTGTAAATACCTTAAGGTTTCAACAATTCCTTTCCATTTCCCTAGATAAGAAAAACTATTATTTGAGGAACTGTCACTGTCACAAGCAGCAATACATTCAGCTTGGGTCGCATATTGTCCAAAAGGATGCTCTATACAGCTAGATCCAATACATGCCCAAACAGAAGAACAAGGTGTATATTGGCTAATGTCAAATGAATTTAGGTAAAACAAAGTAGTATCAGTAGTAGAAACTATGCTTAAAACTGAGTCATTAGAACTTAAATTAAGAGTTAAAGGGATTGATTGTCCGTTTAAATTCATTTCTACCATATTACCGCTTGTAGCTGTGTATGGAAATACTGCTTCAGTATAGCATCCATTACTAAAGTAATAATAAAAAATACTATCATCAGTAATGTCTAAAAATGTGGTATCGTTATTGGTCCAATTTCCAATATACTGAACAGTATCACACATTGAATATAGTGAAATATCAAATGAATTTAGATGAAATGTCGATGTATCAAGAGCGGATGAAAAAGTTACTGTAGAATCATTATTGCTAAAGACATAATAAACTGGAAAACTTACACCTCCTGAAGTTGCAATTATCAATCCTGGAACACTATTAACATAACTAAAAGTCGAAATACTATAGCACCCATTGTTAAATTCATAAAAGAAAGCGCTATCCGAAGTAATGTTAATAAATGTTGTATCGGTATTAGTCCATTGACCAAGTATACTGGCAGTGGAATCAGGCTGTGAAAAAGCCATTGTCATACTCAACAACAATGACGAAATAAGAAACAATTTTTTCATAATAAGGGCTTTAAGAAGAGATTAAAATTATAACACAAAAGTAAGCATAAATTATGATTATTTCAAAAAGTAAAAGAGCAATAAATTACCTTTTCAAAGTAATTTAAGACAAATAATCTCATCAAAAAAATAAAATACTAAAACTTTATATAAACATCATATTCTATTGATTTAAAATATTTTATATAATTTTATTGACATTTTGTCAGTATGAATAGAATGTGATTTTGCACATTCGTCATCAACACCATTATATTGGTATTTGTTGTAAATTTGAAGCATGAGAATTGATATACTAAGCATACATACAGAGCTTTTAAAAAGCCCTTTTGAACATTCAATTTTACAAAGAGCTATTGACAAAAATATTGTCGAAATCCAACTCCATGATATTCGCTCCTACTCAACAGACAAGCACAACAAAGTTGACGATTATCAATTTGGTGGTGGCGCTGGAATGGTTATGTGTATACAACCTATAGGCGACTGTATTGACAAATTAAAAAGCGAAAGAGATTACGATGCCATTATTTACATGACCCCTGACGGCAACACACTAAATCAAAAGGTCGCTAATCACTTCTCTACTTTCAAAAACATCATCATTCTTTGCGGCCATTACAAAGGTGTAGACCAACGGATTAGAGACCACATTATAACTCATGAAATTTCTATTGGCGATTATGTACTTACTGGTGGTGAACTTGCTGCTGCAGTACTGTGCGATAGTATTATTAGACTCATTCCTGGTGTAATTTCTGACGAAACCTCAGCTTTAACCGATTCTTTTCAGGATAATTTACTTGCCCCACCAGTTTACACTAGACCTGCGGAATACAATTCTTGGAAAGTGCCTGAAGTTTTACTTTCAGGAAATTTTCCGAAAATTGAAGAATGGCGACATGAACAAGCAATGAAATCAACCAAAGAAAGAAGACCCGACTTATTAGATTAGACTCATATTTTTTTCCTAAAAAAAAGAGGTCTTTATTTAAAATTATATCGTAATATTGCAAACCCTTTTGGGAAAGCGAATAAATTTTTACCGTAATGGAACAGATAAAATACGTAGAAAGTGAAATTTTAAAGGGAAATGACCTCCCTAACTTTAGTGCTGGTGATACAATTACCGTACACTACAAAATTAAAGAAGGTGGAAAAGAAAGAACACAGCTTTTTAAAGGTGTAGTTATTCAAAGAAAAGGCCACATGAACAACCAGACGTTTACGGTTCGTAAAATTTCTAATGGTATTGGTGTTGAGCGTATATTCCCTATATCGTCACCAGCTGTTGAGAAAATTGAACTAAACAAAGAAGGTGCTGTTAGAAGAGCTAGAATTTTCTATCTAAGAGGACTTACTGGTAAAAAAGCAAGAATTAAAGAAAAGAGAAATTAATAATTATATTTCTTATCAATTCAAAACCTGCACATTCTGCAGGTTTTTTTTATTTCTTCATCACATAAAATTCTGTCCTTCTGTTAACTGCCCTATTCTCATCCGAGTTGTTAGTTACTAAGGCTTTACTTTCACCATACCCTTTATAAGACAGTCTATCCACTGAGACACCACCCGCTATTAGGTAATCATGAACTTGTTTCGCTCGTTTTGCAGATAGCTCTAGATTGGATAATTCATCACCTACATCATCAGTATGTCCATGTATAGCCACTTCAATTGTTGAGTTAAAATCCATGAAATCAATAAAACTATTAAGAATGATTTTCGCTTGATCATTTAACTCAAAAGCATCAGAATCAAAATAGATATTGTTAATTCTAAACGCTTTATCCTCTTCGATAGACTGCATTTCAAAATTAAAATTCTGAGGTGCTGAGGATATATTCTCTGAAGAAATGTAACGGGAGTTAAAAGCGTAATCTTTACTCTTTACAGTTACCATTATATCCTCATCATCGTCAACTGTAACGACCCCAACATACTCACCTGTTTCTTGGTTAACTTCAATCTGCTGAACATTATTCGTTTTTATAGACTTCACCTCTACTATAGCATCAAACAGCATCTCCTCGTGTTCTCCTTTTACTTCACCTCTTAAAAACATAATCTTCTCTGGTCTAGCCTTCTTATAGAGAGAAAACTCATACAAATCCCAACCCCCAACTCCAGATAATTTATTCGACGAGAAATAAGCTGTCTTACCATCTGCACTTACAAAAAAAGCAAGGTCGTCTTTTTCAGTGTTTATAGGGTAACCAATATTTATTGGCTCAGACCACTTTCCAGTACTGTCCATTTTACAGTAGAAAATATCCAAGCCACCCAAACCTAAATGAGTATCTGACGAAAAGTATAAAGTCTCACTATCGGGGTGTAAAAAAGGTGATTTCTCATTTCCTTTAGTATTAACAGACAATGAAATTATTTCACCCCAATTTCCATTATCATCTTTTATCACGCTATATAAGTCAGCACCTCCAACACCTTCTGGCCTTATGCTACTAAAAATAAGTGTTTTTCCATCTGATGAAATGGTAGGCTGTGACTCCCAACTATTAGGCTTGTTAATCGGAAATTTTAACTTTTGAAGCTCTGACCAATTTTCATACTTCATATAAGTATAGTAAATATCACAATTATTATATCCTTTTAGATTGGAACAAACGGTAAGGTATAATTCTCTATTATCTACTGAAAGAGACGGTCCTCCCTCATTTTTCCTCATATTAAAAGGATATGGCATCTCAACACCTTTTTGAAATTGTCCATTTTCAAGCTTTGAAAACGTAAACTCCTCAACTGTTTCTGGTCGAAGCATGCCCACTTTCTGCTTGGTATGTCGCCTTGTAAAATAAGAGGTTTCATTATCTGGAGACATAGCACACAAATACTCATCATTAGTAGTGGAAATACCATATACAGGCTTTGGAGTGAATGGCACTGGATTAGAATACATTCTATGATAAAAAGAGGCTAACTTAATTTGCTTTCTAGCGTCTGCTTTTTTCTCTTCATCAACACCCATAAATTGCAAAAACGTCTCGTGATACTGAATCGATTTTTCAAATTGTTTATTGTTGAATTTTATCTCGGCTAATGAAGAATATACAGAGGGTGAATACATCGGGCAATAATTTATTGCTAACTCAAAATTTTCCTCAGCCTTATCATAATTTTCTTTTAGAAAATAAATTTTACCCAACAAATAATAGGCGTCTGCATAATCCATCTGATCGGCAATTGCCTTTTTGAGGTATTTTGTTGACTCCGAAAAGCGACGGTCTTCTGCCAATCGTTTAGCTTTCTTGTAGTTTTTTTTGGGAGTAGGACTCACTTCAAGATTACAATTCTCTTGAGCAAAAAGCAGTGTCGAACAACACATTAATAATAGTAATAGTCTCATTAGCTCATTAATTCTTTATCAGTAACTTTTTTTAGTTGACCTTCTGTTGCAGCAACTACTGTTGCTACCGTAGCATCTCCAGTAACATTAACTACTGTTCTCAACATATCTAATATTCTATCTACAGCAAAAATCAAAGCAATGCCTTCAGGGTCAATACCAATAGAACTCAGGACAATTACAAGCATTACCATACCAGCACCAGGTACTGCGGCGGAACCAATTGACGCTAAAGTAGCTGTTAGCACAATTGTCATTTGCTGACCTAAATCTAAATCATAACCAAAAGCCTGTGCAATAAATACTGCTGCTACCGATTGATACAAAGATGTTCCGTCCATATTAATGGTTGCTCCTAACGGCAAAACAAAGGACGAGACCTCTTCAGATACTCCTAGATGATCCTCACATCTTTCCATTGTTACTGGTAGTGTAGCCGCACTAGAACTTGTGGAAAAAGCTAACATTTGAGCAGGAGCAATTCCTTTAAAGAAATCAAAATAATTTATATGTGTAAAAAGACGTAAAACTAGAGGGTAAATTAGTGTTATCATTAATAACAAACCTAATACAACCGTGATGGAATAAACCCCCAAGGCCTTAAATAATTCGGCAGAACCACCAAAATCGACTACTAAACCAGCAATTAATGCAAACACTCCATATGGAGCTGCTAGCATTATTAAGTCTACTATTTGAAGAATGATATCATTAACTCCATCAAAAAACGATTTCACTGTAGATATTTTTTCTTTAGGCAACATTACCATAGCAATACCAAACAAAATGGCAAAAAATATTACTTGCAGCATATTCCTATTGTTACCCGCTGCCTGAATGAAATTATTTGGCACAATATCCACCAAAAACTGAAGCGGCCCCTCTCCTTTAACATTTTCAGCTGATTCAATTTTTAAGGCAGCATTTGAAGCATATTGCTCTTTAAGTTCAATTCTTTTTTCTTCAGAAAATGACTTTCCGGGCTGAACTACATTTACAAGCACCAATCCAAAGGTGACAGCAATCAAGGTTGTCATAAGGTATATTCCTATTGTTTTACCCCCTATTCTTGAAAGTTTTGATATGTCACTTAGACTACTTACCCCCTTAATTAAAGACGCTAAAATTAAAGGAACAGCTATAAGTTTCAGCAAATTAATAAAGATTGTTCCCCATGGTTTAATCCAAGAATCAGTAAACTCTACTAACTCTAACTTTACAGCCAACAAACCGTAAACAACACCCAATACCATTCCGATAATTATCTTCCAATGTAGAGCTAGTTTTTTCATTAATTATAATTTAGAAGTTCTGTTTAGTAGATAGAAATCTGCAAGGACCATAGCTGTCATCGCCTCAACTATTGGCACTGCTCTTGGCACAACACATGGGTCATGCCTTCCCTTTGCGTCTAAAGCTATTTCTTGTCCAGAATTATTTATACTTTGTTGACTTTGCATTATGGTCGAAGCTGGCTTGAAAGCAACTCTAAAGTAAATATCCATTCCATTACTTATTCCACCTTGAATTCCTCCAGAGCGATTTGTTTTGGTAGTCCCATCTGTATTAAATAAATCATTATGCTCACTACCTCTCATTTCAGAAGCACAGAAACCACTTCCAAACTCAACACCCTTAACAGCATTTATAGATAAAAGTGCATGACCGAGATTAGCATGAAGTTTATTAAATATGGGCTCTCCGAGTCCAACACCTGCATTTTGAACAACACAACTAATTACTCCACCAACAGTATCTCCTTCAGATTTAATACTCTCAATTAATTCAATCATCTTTTGAGCCGTTGCCTCATCAGGGCATCGAACAGTATTATTTTCAATCTTAGAAAAATCAAGTTCACTATAGTTTTTGTCAATAAATACAGGACCAACTGAAGAAACGTAAGCGTTTATTTTTACTTGAGAAAGCAATTGCTTGGCTATCGCCCCTGCAACTACCCAATTGGCTGTTTCTCTTGCTGAAGAACGCCCTCCACCCCTGTAATCTCTTAAGCCGTATTTTTTAGAATACGTAAAATCTGAGTGAGAAGGTCTGTAAGAATCCTTTAGATGAGAATAATCTTTAGAGTTCTGGTTTGAGTTTACGATACTGAAACCTATTGAAGCTCCTGTTGTTTTGCCCTCAAAAATACCAGAGCGAAACTTAACGACATCGCTTTCTTTTCGCTCCGTAGTAATAGTGGATTGTCCAGGCTTTCTTCTATCCAGTTCAGACTGAATCAACTCAAAATCAAGAGACAAACCCGCAGGGCAACCGTCTAAAATACCACCGATGGAATCGCCATGCGATTCTCCAAAAGTTGTCAAACGAAATAATCGTCCTATTGAATTCATATTCCACAAATATAAGCAAATTACAAGCAGGCATAAATGCTCTATTTTTGTATTTTCGCTTGATATTTAAACACATGATAACAGTCATTAAAAATATAAAGGAGATTGTTCAGGTAGAACACACTATTAGAAAATGGGTCGCTGGAAAGGACATGGCTCGGTTGGAAACTATAAAAAATGGTTTCATTGAAATTAAGGATGGCATCATCTCTAATTTTGGAAGCATGGAGGATTGGAAAGGCATTGATGACTGGAACAATACGGAGATTATAGACGCTAATGACGGCATGGTATTTCCATCCTATTGCGATAGCCACTCCCACTTAGTATTTGCAGGAAATAGAGAAAATGAATGGGAGCAACGCCTGAAAGGAGCAAGCTATGAAGAAATTGCAGCTAAAGGAGGGGGTATTTTAAACTCCGCAAAAAAACTTCAAAATACTAGTGAAGAAGAACTCCTAGAAAGTGCCTTAAAACGTGCCGATGAAATCATAAAGATGGGCACAGGAGCAATAGAAATTAAAAGTGGATATGGACTTACAGTAGATGCTGAACTGAAAATGTTAAGAGTCATCAAAAAATTGAATGAGTTAAGTCCATTAACAATCAAAGCAACCTTCTTAGGTGCTCATGCCATTCCACTTGAATACAAGAGTAGAAAATCAGATTACCTCGATTGTATTATTAACGAAATGCTTCCTCGTATCGCAGAGGAAAGCTTAGCGGAATACATTGATATATTTTGTGAGGAAGGCTATTTTTCAGTAGAAGACACTAAGCGTTTAATTGCAGAAGCAAAAAAATGGGGTTTAACTCCAAAAACCCATGTTAATCAGTTTACCATTTTAGGTGGCGTAGAAGCTAGCGTTAAACACGGAGCTTTATCCGTAGACCATCTTGAAATTATGAACGATGACGATTTTAAGGCTTTAAAAGGCAGTGAATGTATGCCTACTCTCCTACCATCTTGCTCCTTCTTTTTAGGAATTCCTTATGGACCAGCACGAAAGATAATGGATGAAGGTATGCCTGTTGCTCTAGCCACTGACTTTAACCCAGGCTCTAGCCCAAGTGGAAACATGAATTTTGTAGCTTCTTTAGGCTGTATTCAAATGGGGATGACTCCTGAGGAAGTCATTAATGCAACCACCATTAATACCGCTTATGCCATGGGCTTAAGCAAGGAATTAGGAAGTATCGCCATTGGCAAAAAGGCAAATCTATTTATTACAAAACCAATAAGCTCATATGCATATATTCCCTATTCATTCGGGCATCAGCATATTGATAAAATAATGATTAACGGACAACTACAATCCTAACACAATGAAAAGACAACTCATCGAATGTGTACCTAATATTTCTGAAGGAAGAGACACAAAAAAAATTAACGAAATTGCTGCAATCGTAGAAACAATTGATGGTGTAAAGCTCCTAAATGTAGATCCAGGAAAAGCAACCAATAGAACTGTCATCACTTTTGTAGGCGAACCTCAGCAAGTAATTGACGCTGCATTTCTACTCATACAAAAAGCTCAATCTTTAATTGATATGAGTAAACACAGCGGAGAACATCCTAGAATGGGAGCTACAGACGTATGTCCACTTGTACCAATAGCTAACATCTCTATGGAAGAAACGGCCAAATGGGCTCACAAACTTGGCGAACGTATTGGTAATGAATTGAACATTCCTATTTACTGCTATGAAAATGCAGCCAAAGAAGAGAAGAGAAGAAATTTGGCAAACTGCCGATCAGGAGAATACGAAGGTCTAAAACAAAAACTTGTAGATGCAGAATGGAAGCCTGACTTTGGACCTGCTGAATTTAACGATTCTGTAGCTCGTTCAGGAGCTACTGCCGTATCGGCTAGGGACTTTCTTGTAGCCTACAACATCAACCTCAACACTTCATCTACTAGAAGAGCAAATGCTATTGCTTTTGATATTCGTGAAGCTGGGCGACTACTAAGAGAAAACAATAATCCTGGTGGAAAGCTGTTGAAAGACGAAAATGGCGAACCCATCAGACAGCCAGGCTTATTCAAACACGTCAAAGGTATTGGTTGGTTTATCGAAGAGTATGGAGTAGCACAAATATCATACAACCTTACAAATATTAATGTCTCTCCACTTCACATGGTGTTTGACAAAACCTGTGAACGCTCGCAAGCAAGAGGCTTAAGGGTTACAGGCTCTGAGTTAGTAGGTTTAGTACCCAAAAAGGTATTGATTGATGCTGGCATACATTTCTTAAAAAAACAACAACGCTCAATAGGTATTTCTGAAAAAGAGATTATGAAGATCGCAGTAAAATCTCTTGGACTTGACGAATTATCCCCTTTCACATTAGAAGAAAGAGTAATCGAATATATGCTAGAAGACACCTCTAAGCGACTAGTTGATATGAATCTAGTCGATTTTGCCAACGAAACCTCAAGTGAAAGCCCTGCTCCTGGCGGTGGTTCTATTTCTGCCTATTGTGGCGCTATGGGTGCTGCTCTCGGTACAATGGTTGCTAATCTGTCAGCACATAAAAGAGGCTGGGACGAGCGATGGGAAGAATTTTCCGATTGGGCAGAAAAAGGAATTGCATACCAAAATGAGCTTCTAAGATTAGTTGATGAAGACACCAATGCATTCAACAAAATTATGGAAGCTTTTAGACTTCCTAAAGATAGTGATGAGGAGAAAGCATTACGTCAAAAAGCCATTCAAGACGCTACAAAATTTGCCATACTCACGCCTTTTAAGGTAATGGAAACGGCTTACGATTCCATGCAAGTAATGAAAGCCATGGCAGAGATAGGAAACCCAAATTCAGTTACAGATGCAGCAGTTGGTGCATTGTGTGCACGAACAGCCGTTCGAGGAGCATTTCTAAACGTCAAAATTAATTGTGGCGACTGTGAAGACCAACAATTTGTAAGCGATATTCTAGAAAAAGGACAAGCTCTTGTAGACAAAGCCACAGAATTAGAAAATGACATAATGAAAGTTACAGAAGGTAAGATTTAATTCGTGAAGTCTACAACTAAAGCACCCTCAGATTTAAGATTATAAAAGCTCAATACTAGTGTATTACTTTCCTCTTCAATTTTACGTGCTAAATAATGAGGTAAACTAGAGTCGATAATAATGGTTTTTGGCTGATATGCTTTTAGAAGTCTATCAATTGGAAAGTCAATAGCCAATATACAATAGTCCACCTCTACAGCTTTATCAATGTCTTTCAATTCAAACTTATCATCCACTAGCAATAGTTTTTGATTTCCTAGCTGAATGTGTGAACGTTCTTTCCAAACATTTTGACGCTGAATATTAGTATCCAAACCCATTAACTGCCTGTCGTTTAGATTAAGAAATGCCCAATGGTTATACAGATTAAATTTTTGACTTTTTTCATTATCAATCAATTCACTATTCGCAAAGAAAAGACCTTGGTCTTTTTCTAAAACTCCAAATACGGTATGCTTATTAATGGAGTAAAACACCAATTGGGATCTCTTCTCTTGAATATTTATGTCATTCCAATGAGAAAATTGTAATAACACAATACACAGAAGAGATAAAATAAAATATGTCGACTTCTTTTGATAAATAGAAAGTAAACAAAAACCAATTAGAGCATAAATAATTATAACCTCATACGTCTGCAAAAATAAAAAGGAAGATATCGTTTGAGGTAATTGCTGTATACCATCCAAGATGACGAATAAATTATCCAAAATAAATTTTAAAATAAGTAATACAGGCTCACTTATAAAAGCAAAATCAAATAATAAAAGGTAAAAAAGACCAAAGTATATAATTAGAGGTATCAGCGGAATAACTAAAACGTTTGCCAACAAAAAATAATTGGGAAACTGATGAAAATAATAAATTCCAAGAGGAAAAGTAGCAATTTGAGCTGCTATGGAAACACAAATCAATTGCCAAAGAGCATCAATCCATTTTGATTTAAAAAGTAAAAGCAGGTAAATTTTAGGGTAAATGGATACAATTCCTAAAACCGCCAAATACGATAATTGAAAGCCTACCTCAAAAATCATTGAAGGCTCTATAATCAACAACAAAAATGCCGATGCTGCCAAAGTGTTATAGATGTTAGTTTGTCTCTGCATAACGTTCGCAATTGCAATAAAACTAAACATGGTTGCCGCTCGCATTACAGATGGACTTAAAGAGGTGATAAAAGCATAAGACCAAAGGCAAATCAATACAATAAATACTTTCAATAGTTTCAAAAGCTGTGTCCTATTCATAAATACAAGCAATTCATTTATAAGTAGAAATATTATACCCACATGAAGACCAGAGACAGCTAAGACATGAATAACTCCCGACTCACTAAATGTTTGCGTTAACTCTTGACTCATTTCTGATTTATCACCTAACAATAAAGCAGTACAAACGGATAATTGATTGCTATTTAATTCGCTTTGAGATAATATATTGGCTAGTTCATTTCGGAAAGTATTAATACTTTTCACAAAATCATTACCCCACTCTCCTTCCACTTGCTTAAAGTCGAAAGATGATACATAAACTTGATGAGTAACATTTCTAACATTGAGGTACTTTTTATAATTGAACTGATATGGATTTGAGGGTGGTGTAATCTCATTAGGTCTAGATGAAATTAAAACTCTATCTCCATATTTCAAAGAGTCAATACTTTTCTCTAAGTAAATTAACAACTTACCTTTTGTGGGGGTATTGTCAACAGATATCACTTTCGATATTACTTTGAAGCTATTTTCTTTTTCAATAGGTTCTTCAGTACATTCAAGCAATAGAATGCTGTCATCATTTAAAAAATGAGCAAAGTATGATTCATCATTTTTATCTATAGAATATTGAAAAATGCATAATCCAAATACAAATAATAAACAGGAAGAAACGATACCAAAAAGCCAACGTAGTCCGTAGCTATTAACAAAAGATTGCGTAATTATTAGAAGTATTAGTAAAAGAGGAATAAAAAGATAAGTCAACTGTGTGTACAGAGAATCTGAAAAAATAATTCCTAAAATAAATGGAATTACGAGACGAAATAAAGGAAGTGAATTCCAGAAATGCATGGCTTAGATTTACAGCCACAATGTAACAAAACTAAACTAAACGCAACATATCTAGACTAGACTTATAGCCTTAGCTGCTCGTTCAGATGCCCCTTCACTTCCCAACTCATCAATTATCTTGTTGTACTGTCCAATAATTCTTGAAGTGTTCTTTTTATCAAGAAGAAATTGTAATTCTTTCACTAATCGATCACTATTGAAATCATCCTGGATTAACTCCTTTACGACCTCTTTATTGGCGATTAAATTTACTAATGAAATAAACTTCACTTTCACCAATAGCTTTCCAAAGAAGTAGGAAAAGGTCGATGTTTTGTAACACACGACTTGAGGTACTTTGAGAATTACTGCCTCTAAAGTCGCTGTACCAGAAGTCACAATAGCAGCCTTTGACTCCTTCAAAAGAGCATGTGTTTGGTTTGAAAGGATAGGAATGTAAGAATCACCAGTAATGTTTCTGTAAAACTCTGCTGAGATAGATGGAGCTCCAGCAATAATGAATTGATAATTTTCAAAAGACTCTACTACTTTCATCATTATTGGAAGTGAAGTGCCTATTTCCTGTTTTCTGCTGCCTGGCAAAAGTGCTATAATCGGTTTTTCTGACTCCACGCTTCTGCTATCAATATCTTTAAAAGCATCTAATAGAGGATGCCCCACGAAAGTAGAATCAATCTTGTGTTTTGCGAAAAACTCTTTCTCAAACGGCAAAATAGGCAAGAGCAAATCTACATCACGTTTTAGTTTTTTAACGCGTGATTCTTTCCAAGCCCAAACCTGAGGTGTAATGTAGTATACAACTTTTATACCATGCTGTTTTGCAAAGCAAGCCATACGCATATTAAAACCTGGATAATCGACAAGAACTAAAACATCAGTCTTAAATTCGAGTAATTCTTTTTTGGCTTGTTTAAAATTTCGTCTAATAGCAGGCAAGTTTTTAATAACCTCCCAAAAGCCCATAAACGCCATTTCCTTGTAATGTTTGGTAAGCTCTAAACCTTGCTTTTGCATACGCTCTCCACCAAAGCCTTTAAAAGAAGCATTCTCTTTAAGTTTTGCTATTTCCTTAATGAGGTTTGAAGCATGCAAATCTCCTGATGCCTCTCCAACTATAAAGTAATAGTTTGTCAAAATAACAGTTTATTAATTAAAATGAATAGAGCTAAAACTATTGTAGTCATCAAAATTCCTTGAGCAGGCTTCTCTCTATTTGCTCTTATAAAAATTAAAAATGGAATAAGATTAAGAAAGGTACAAAGACTCAATACATGAATATGTACATCTAAAGCTTTAAGTTGATAATAAAGAGCAAAAATATCACCATCCATTTTGATATTTGAATACACTACGAATGCTAAGGTTGGTAAAATTAGCCCCAACACACTCCCTTTCCAGAACAACGATTCTCTTATCATAATTCCCATTTTTTTAAGAATGGTATAGTCTCATGTGCCGTAATATCAAACTTTACAGGAACTACAGACACATAACCATTTGCCAACGCCCATTCATCAGTATCATTACCTTTATCAAAGTTCTGAAAAGAACCCGTTAGCCAATAGTATGTTCTTCCTGTAGGGTCTTTTCTTTCATCAAAATCTTCTACCCAATTTGCATCTGCTTGTCTACAAATCTTATATCCTTTTATATCATTGTAAGGAAGTTTGGGAATATTTACATTCAAACAACTGCCTTTTGGCAAGCCTTCTTCTAGTACTTTCTCAACAATTGATTTAACAACTTCTTTTGAAGCAGAAAAATCTGCATCATGCGAATAATCCAATAGTGAAAAACCTACAGATGGTATACCCTCTAAAGCTCCCTCAACGGCTGCTGACATTGTTCCAGAATATATCACATTAATGGATGAATTGGAACCGTGGTTTATTCCAGATACACACAAATCGGGTTTTCTATCCAATATTGTGCTTACAGCTAATTTGACACAGTCAACAGGAGTGCCAGAACAAGCATACTCAGTTTGCGGACCATCATCAATGTGAATTTGGTCACACCTCAGCGTTGAGTTTAATGTAATAGCGTGCCCCATTCCAGATTGTGGACCATCAGGAGCAACTACTACAACATCACCTATCTCTCTCACTACATCTATTAGTGCTCGAATTCCTGGTGCTGAAATTCCATCATCATTGGAAACTAATATTAAGGGTTTGCTCATCTTCAATAGTTTATCTTACAAAATTACCAAAAGAATCTAAAGAACATCTATTTTTGCACCACTATGTCAAATGTGAAGATGCCAAAACGGAAATACAGCTCAAAAAACTTGAAAAGAGCGATGAACTTATTTCCACCTTTATTAGTAAACAGAATTAGGATTGCTGAAGCAGACTCTGAATTTAAAAAGCTAAGAGTAACAATTAAATACTCCTGGTTAAATAAAAATATTCAGAAATCAATATTTGGGGGCAGTATATTCAGTGCTATTGACCCATTCTATGCCGTAATGTATTGGCAAATTTTCAATACTAGAAATATTCCAATGATAATTTGGATTAAAAAAGCTGAAATAGATTACATCAAAACAGCTACTTCAAATTTATATATGGATTTTGAACTTTCCGAAAATGATATCGAAAATGCCGTTTCGGCTTTGAAAGAAAATGAAAAACATGAGGTTTGGCATACTGTAAAGGTGTACAATTCACACAGTGAGCTATGTGCTGAATCTAGAGTGTTAGTATACATCCGAAACAAATATGAACACCCGCTAAATAATTCATAATTTTTTTCGATTTTATTTAACCAGCAACAAAAGTTTATATATCTTTGTTGTTCCCATTAGGGAGAGGGAAGTAAGTTTTTTCATGGCTTTAAGGGGCTACCCGAGTAGAAATACTCGGGTAGCTTTTTTTTATACCCTTGCTTCCTAAAATAAAAACCTTAACTTGCCTAAAAAACAAGTAACATTATGAAATCTATAACTTTATTATTTGGGCTTTTATTTAGCCTAACAACCTTCGCTCAATCTGATGCTATATTAGGTGAGTGGTATACCGCGGACAAAGATGCTGTTGTAACTATTTTTACTGATGGAAAGACTATTTCAGGAAAGACTACTTGGATGGAAGAACCTAACGATAGTAAGGGTAATCCAAAGTTAGATAAAGAAAACCCAGATGAGAATTTAAGAAGCAGAAAACGTATGGGGCTAAAAATTATGCAAGATTTTGTGTACAAAGGAGATAATATTTGGGAAGACGGAAAAATTTATAAACCTTCTAATGGCAAAACTTACGGTGGTACTGCTACACTAGTTAATAAAAATACTCTTGAACTCGAAGGTTATTTAATAAGTCTTCCATTTATTGGAAAAACATCAACTTGGACTAGAAAAACAGACTAAAACTCTTAGTCTCAATTTCTTCTTAATAGCTTATCTTTGCACCAAAATTACTCGTAATGCTAAATACGATAGAAGAAGCTATTGAAGATATCAAAGCTGGTAAGGTAGTCATCGTTGTTGATGACGAAGATAGAGAGAACGAAGGTGATTTTCTTGCAGCTGCTGATAAGGTAACCCCTGAAATGATAAATTTTATGGCCACGCATGGGCGTGGCCTTATTTGTGCTCCACTGGTTGAAGACCGTTGCGAAGAACTCGGTTTAGATTTAATGGTTGGCAAAAATACTGCCGAATACGAAACGCCCTTTACTATTTCTGTTGACCTAATAGGTAATGGTTGCACTACGGGCATATCTGCTAGCGATCGTTCCAAAACAATAAAAGCCCTTGTAGACCCTAATACACGTCCAAGTGAATTAGGGAAACCTGGTCATATTTTCCCTCTGAAAGCTAGAAAAGGTGGTGTTTTGCGTCGAGCTGGACATACTGAAGCGGCAATTGATTTGGCACGCTTAGCAGGATTATACCCTGCAGGAGTAATTGTTGAAATAATGAATGAAGATGGCTCTATGGCGAGAATGCCAGAGCTAAAACTGATAGCTCAAAAACATCAGTTAAAAATCATTACTATAAAAGACTTGATTGCTTACAGAATTAAGAATGAAAGCCTCATAGAAAAGCTTATAGATGTAGACCTTCCTACTGAAGTTGGCGATTTTAAACTTCATGCTTTTCGTCAAGTTACCAATAACCAAACCCATTTAGCCTTAGTAAAAGGTGAATGGAAAGAAGATGAGTCTGTTCTAGTAAGAGTCCACTCCTCCTGCATTACTGGTGATATTTTTGGTTCTTGCCGTTGCGATTGCGGACCACAGCTTGAAGCCGCTATGTCAATGGTTGAAAAAGAAGGAAAAGGCGTTATTGTCTACATGAACCAAGAAGGGAGAGGCATTGGACTACTAAATAAACTCAAAGCCTATAAATTACAAGAACAAGGTAGAGATACTGTTGAGGCTAATGAAGAATTAGGATTTAAAGCCGACTATAGAGACTATGGTGTTGGTGCTCAGATTTTAAGAAGTTTGAATGTTCACAACATAAAATTGATGAGTAATAACCCTAAAAAACGCTCTGGACTTATAGGGTATGGTCTTGAAATTGTAGAAAATATTGCTATTGAGATTGAATCCAACGAACACAATGCCTTCTACCTCAAAACGAAAAGAGATAAGATGGGACACCGATTGCCTAATTTAGAAGATGAGTAAATCTATAATCATATTAGGTATTGAGTCGTCCTGTGACGATACCAGTGCATCCATAATCAAAGACGGTAAAATATTATCCAACGTAATTGGCAATCAAAAAGTTCATGAAAAATACGGAGGCGTAGTCCCTGAGTTAGCTTCCAGAGCACACTTACAAAACATTATACCAGTGGTACACCAAGCTATTGAAGAATCAGGAATCGACAAAAAAGATATTTCTGCAGTTGGTTTTACTAGAGGACCGGGGCTTTTAGGCTCTCTTTTGGTAGGCGTATCCTTCGCTAAATCCTTCGCATTAGCAAATAACATCCCCTTAATAGATGTTAACCATATGCAAGGGCATATTTTAGCACACTTTATTAGGGACAAAAACGGTAATGGTAATCCACCTAAATTTCCCTTTTTATGCTTAACCGTTTCTGGTGGACATACTCAAATAGTAAAAGTCAACGACACTCTTGATTTCGACTTAATCGGTGAAACTATTGATGATGCTGCTGGGGAAGCATTTGACAAATCAGCAAAACTCTTAGGCTTACCCTACCCTGGCGGACCATTGATAGATAAGTTCGCAAAAGATGGAAACTCCACTGCCTTCACCTTTGGTATTCCAAAAGTAAATAAGCTAAACTTCAGTTTTAGCGGACTCAAGACAAGCATCTTGTATTTCATTAAAAAGCAGACCAAAGAAAATCCAAATTTCATTAATGAAAATATGAACGATATCTGTGCATCAATTCAACATAGCATCATTAATATTCTTATGAAAAAACTAGAGAAAGCTAGTAAGGAAACAGGCATCATTGAAATTGCAATTGCTGGTGGGGTATCTGCAAATTCTGGATTAAGAACTAGACTAAAAGAAATGGAAAATTCTCATAGCTGGGAAACCTATATTCCTCCATTTTCCTACTGCACCGATAATGCCGGAATGATTGCCATTACTGCTTATTTCAAATTTCTTGAAAGTGATTTCTGCGACCAATCTATAAGTGCTAAGGCGAGAATGACAGTATAGCTAACAAGCTATAAGACTAACACAAAGTTTTTTAGCAGTAACTTAACTCATTTATAGGTGAGATGGATTCCGCTTTGGTGGGCAATACTGGATTCGAACCAGTGACCCCTACCCTGTCAAGGTAGTGCTCTAAACCAACTGAGCTAATTGCCCCATAATATTTCTCAAAAGTAGTTATAATAAGAAATAATAA
>Ga0233432_10000566_pt1 | contig 35755 bp, 79 predicted proteins | sample SI_122_August201_6_FD_179870 | JGI IMG/M metagenome (GOLD analysis project Ga0233432, IMG submission 179870) | Seawater microbial communities from Saanich Inlet, British Columbia, Canada - SI_122_August2016_10_MG | ecosystem: Environmental > Aquatic > Marine > Inlet | place: Canada: British... | reverse complement strand
GCGATTTAGTTCAGGCTGCGCCTGCACCTACAGATTTTGTACCCTATTCAACTTCTGCGACACCTCATGTTACTAAGAAATGTCTAGTATCTGATTTAGTTTCAGCTGCGTTTGGGGGCGGAGGCGGTGGTGGAGGTGGCATTAATTTTGGCACAACACCTACTGTTAATGGTCAGCCTATTTTATCTCTGCCGACTAGTTCCAATGATGGGGAGCATTTAATCTACGAAGGTTTGGGGACTACAGATGTAAAAAATAAAAAGCTTCTAATTAAAGCTGCAGCGTCTCCTACTACTAACCAATTAAATTTTAGTCAATTCTCTAATCTTGAGAGAATCAATGCTAGTTTTGGTGATATTCTTGCTAATTTCTATCGTTTTTCTTATACTAACAGTACTAATGATCATCGCATAGATGTAATAGGCAACCATGGCGGCAGAGAGAGAAATGATGGTAATAACGAAGAAGGTGAATGGGATTTAAATAGTAGTAATGAGATCAGTCAGACAATTAATTCTATTAGTACTATTGGTTTTGCGAGTATAGATTCATTTGATACTTATGACGCAATGATTGTTACCAAGTCTACTGGTAGCGATGATGATATCATAGGTTGGGTCATAGCCCTAAATCGAGGAGCTCCCAATGATCCTGCCGCTCAAACCCCCTTTGATTCTTACATTAGTGTTCATAGAGCTCTTAATGCTGGCTCAGGCAGTTGGTCTGGTATTCGTGTGGAATATAATTATGGTTTACCTGGGGCTAAAACTTTATTTAATATCCAAACAGGTTTTTCAGATGCTTTCGCTAATTCCACAGGCGGAGCTGGCTGGGGCGGCTATGCTGGCTGCCCTCTTAAAATAGAAAGAAGACCTGATTATGTTAAAATTTGGGCTATTGACAACTTAAGTAATGCTCCAGCTTGGGATGACGCTGCATGGGGAACTGAACTTTGCACGATAGATTTAACAACTGACTCAGACTTAACTCAATTTCAAGCCCCAACTAACTGGGGGCTTATGGCTCAATCTCAAGGTTTTTGTAGTTGGGGTGATTTATTTTTAAATGCTCCTGCGACAGCTGCGTCTACAACTACTGCCGCCCCTGACCCTGCATTAAATAATTATGTGTTTGATATTGAGTCTAACACTACATGGGTTTACAGGAACGGCTCTTGGCAAGTTGACCCTGCTAGAAGTATTCATGATTTTGTAGATAGTGGCCAATTACTTTACGATACTACAAGTAAAACTTTATCAATTAAAGATTCGGGGACTATTACTAAATTAATATCCCCAAGACCTACATTTGATCTTAGGTCTGCCAACTTTACTGTAGAGTATTCTCAAGCTAATAATATAATCAGGGCTGATGCAGGTTGTAATGTTGTATCTTTAAATGGTCAATATGGTGCAGGCTTTGAATGTACAATTTTAAATCTTTCTGGAGTCACCTTAACATTAAGAAGCGCTGGGGTCTCAAGATTTAACTCCGAGACTAATGTAAGAGATATTACTATGGCTGACAACCAAATCGCAAGGGTCTTAGGTAATGGATTAAATAATGGGCAGAATGTATCTGTCCAAATAACAAGTTTATCTTAATTTTTTTCTTGATATTATTATTATAATGTGGTATATTATACCACATGAAGATTAGTAAGGAACTTAAACACGCCACTTTTGAGTGGGACGAGGAGAGAAAAGTATTCATCCTCCATAACCATGACGGCACAGAAGGTGTTATTGAATTAAATAAAACCTATGCTTTTGCCTTTGTTCGCTTTCTTGTGCGTATAGCTCAACGTAATTGGTTTAGGAACAAGACTGTGCCAAATAAAGTTAAAAGTACAGAGCCTTTAGATGATATTGAAGAACACGAAGACGAAAGTCAAATGGCTTTTTTATAAAATATGAACGAAAAAGTGCCAAATAAAGTAGATATAGTTTACGCGACAGAACATGAGGAGTTTTTTTATAAAGATTCTGATTTTGTTGTCGAAGAAGGGATGCCAATAGGAGTTGATGTAGATCAAGGTAACTTGGTTCACTTGGTTTTGTTTGAAGATATTTATTGGAACCCTACCGATGAATGAAAAATTATTCGAATATAGGATAAAATACAATGCGGGTTCTGAACGTTCAGCTATCGATAGTTATCATTACTACATGGCTGAAACTGCAGGTCAAGCATTTCGTTTCCACACAGAAACTATTAAGCATAAAAAAACTTGGGTTCAAAACATTAGCATTGAAAAATACAATCCATATTCACAAAAATGGGAAGACAGGTCTAAAATAATTGATGAATATGAGTCAATTTACTATCAATAAAAATGCAAATAAATTCTGATCAAATAATTTATTCCGAACACGGGTATGATGAATGCTTTGAGTATATTAATTCTAGCGGTCGAGTACCCGAAGGGATTGCGGTGGGTTATGTCTTAATATCTAAAGTGTTAAAACAAGAAACTTTTTTTTTATTTAATGATATAAAATATAGTGAATATGACCATGATTATTGGGACAATTACGAATTAGAACACGACATAGATAGGGTTATTTTACCATGATAAGCGAAAATAGGAACGAAGATTTGCCAAATAATAAAGATTCTACTCATTTGCAAAAACTTTTAAATATTATATATAATGAACCTAATTACTATCCAGGTTCTTTTCATAAAAATAGTGACCTTAAAGAATTAGTTAATATTGCCCACCAAGTCTTGTTCTCAGAAAATAACAGCTCGATTGCAATCATAATTGATCGAAATAAGAACAATAGCATTGACATCACAATAGACACCATCAAGTGAGCGACCTCAAAAACAGAATAAATAATTCAATACGCTATGAAGATAAAATTTCAATGGTTCATAGACCTTTGCTTTGTAAAGCTAAATCCAAAATATTCAACGTACAAGATGCCGAAGATGTAGCTCAAAACACTTTAAATATAATTATTAATAAAAAATCTGAGTACAATGATGGTGGAAATTTTTATGGATGGGCGTTCTCAATATTGCATTGGCAAATAATGGCTTATTTCTCAGGAAGAAAACGCAATAGAGAACACGAAAATTATTCAGAAGACTCATTTGCTCATTCTCTCCATCATATCGAAAACAAAATGCCTTTTGACTCTATATTAAAACGAGAATTACACGAAGAGCAGATGAATATTTTACATCAAATTAAAAACAAATTAATGCCTCCGCGTGAAAAAGAATTTTTTGAATACCAACTTAAAGGTTGGTCTAAATCAGACATTGTTTATGCAATGAAATTAACCAAAGACTCCCAATTTTACACATATAAAAGAAGGGTCGTTCAAAGACTAAAAAACAACTCGAAATTATACAAATAAATGATGATAACAATAGAAGATGCTAATGAAGAAACTTACCATATAAATCCAAAGCAGGTTGTGTATGTTAAAGAAAGAGTCCACATGGGGAAGCAGATGTATAAAATAATGATGACAAATGGAGAAGCTTTAATGACCCAAAATGAACACGGGGCAAGATGTATTATAGAATCAATTAAAAGCAAGCAAAAACAAAAACAATCGTGAACAACAGGCGCCTAAATAATAGGAGCATCAAAGATGACATAATTAGACTCCGCAAAAAAGGAAAGACCTATAGTCAAATATCAAACGCACTACAATGCTCAAAGTCTGTAATAAGTTATCATTGTGGAAAAGATGGGACAGAAAAAGAGCGGGTTAAAAATTTTACAAAAAATCGCAACCCTTTATGTAAAAAAGTTTCTAACTTCAGAACTAGATGTTCTAGGTCTAATTACAAAGCACTCCAATCTAAATTTAAAACATTTAAACGCAAGTCTTCTAAATCGGGCAACCATACAAATACGATTGTTAATAGTATAAATAAAAATTACACCTGCAAGGATGTAATAAATAAACTAGGAGCAAACCCCATCTGCTATTTAACTGGAGAAAAAATTAATTTAAATAAACCTTCGACCTATAATTTAGACCATATAGTTCCAACTTCAAAAGGCGGGACTAATGACCTTAGTAATCTTGGGGTTTGTTTAAGGGAAGCTAATTTTGCTAAAGGTGACTTGAGTGTTGATGAATTATTTGTTTTATGTCAAAAAATACTTACATATAGAGATAAATGCAAAGAATAGGTTATCATATTTTTGCCTCAAACTGCGCTGACGATGTCTTTGAATCGTTCTACGATAAATTAGAAGATTTTCACAAATTATATGTTAATAAATTATTAATATATAGTGCTATATCTATTGATTCTAATTTAAAAGTTAGCGAAAGTGTTAAAATTAGCGATCATATTGATTACGATTTTGTTGATTTATTAAACAAACAATTAAAAGACGCTAAACCCATTATAGAGGTAGAGCATATTATTTCGGGTGATTTGGATTGCTCCATAAATTTTTTCTATGTCACAGGGGGAGATGTTGAGGGGTTTTATATATCTGAAATAACCACAGACATGGACGACCCGACACGCACTCATTACCAACTTTTTAATTTAAAAGATGCGAATGTGTTTGATTTAAATAATCATTGGCATACCTTCTTTGAAGATATTTGACTTAGGTTTCTATAATGTGTAATACATGATGTGAGATTTTTATTTATTATTTTAATTGTTTGTTTCGGATGTCAGACTAAACAAATAAATAAATCACCCAAACCAATAGACACCAAATTTAAAGAAGTAGATAGGGATTGGGAATATCTTTATGCTTTAGAACTAGCGAGTGCATTAAAGAATGATGACGATGTTGCGTTTCATTTTTTTTGGATACATTACTTAAAAGCAAGGGGCGAAAATAAGTTAAAAATACTTGACAAAAATAGCTCTCCACAATAATATATTATTACGCCACCTTAGCTCAGTTGGTAGAGCGCCTCACTTGTAATGAGGATGTCGTCAGTTCGACCCTGACAGGTGGCTCCAGTTTTTTTTGTTTGACAAGGCTTCAGTTTTTTGCAATGATTGCATATTATGAATACTGAACACATCAAACTCACAGACTTATGGCATAATAGCCAATATACTCAAGTAGGTAATATTATTAACAAAGAAGATTGGAGTCGCAAAGAGGTTGCGGATTTCTGTTCTTACTTCGCCAAATATGTAGGCTTATCGGAATTGGAGATTCTTCACAAATTTCTTTAATGGATAAATTAAAACTTGCTTGGGATACTTTTGATTTTTTTACTTTAGAATGCTCAAACCAAGAAAAGAAACACACAGATTGCATCTCAACATTAAGTAATTTCTTTGATAGAAACAACTTCCCCTCAAGAGCGCAGAGGAAAAGAATGAAGAAAAAACTTTACTCTTCTTCCGATTATTTAATTGTTTTATATAAAAAACAATCAGATGCTTTAGATGAGTTGATTGCTCTGCATAGAGACTTGGTAGATATACCCCCCGAAAGAGAGGTTGACATCGAAAGTCTTTTGTCTTTAAAAAATGTGACCTGCACTTTGATTCATCAGATTAATAAACAAAAATCTGAATTCGATGATGTTTTGGGTTGACATTTATTATTTACTTGCTTAATGTTGCATTATTATGAATAGAGGAAGACCAAAGGGCTATAGCCCATATATTGAAATTAGTTATGAAGAACTTGGCGATTGGGTAGGTCGCAAAACAAAAGTTGTCGTATGTAAGAAATGGCTTGACGCCTTGACAGGACAAGACTATGTTAGCCCCATACCCTTAGAACCACAATCTAAGGTTATAGATTTAAATAAGGAGGAAACTCCTAAGATAGAATATAAAATTACAAAATTTGATTAAAATGAATTATTTCCCCAACTTAGTAGGACAGATAGCTGTAAAGAAAAAATTATCTTTTTACCTTGATGCCTTCCACAAGACATCTCAAGCACCATTTCTTTTAATGGCAGGAGCAAAAGGTTTAGGTAAAACAGAGTTCGCCAAAGCTTTCGCTAAAAATATCCACAATCAAGATGGTGAGAAAAGAGCCTTCGTTGAGTTAAACTGCTCGACAATTAAAAATAACGAGCAGTTTTTTGAGCAGATATTTCTTCCTCTTATTGCTGACAACGAAGTTACTATTTTATTTGACGAATGTCATGCTTTACCAACAGATTTAACAATGGCATTCTTGACTATTTTTAATGCGGAAGCTAACTCTCGTAAAAATTTCGAGTGGAATGGGATGAATTTTGAATTCAATTTCATGCAACAGACTTTTATTTTTGCCACAACTGAGACTGATAAAATATTCCCGCCATTAAAAGATAGACTTACAAATATTGACTTTGAACCTTACAACGAGGAAGAACTCTCAGAGATAGTTCAGCTCTGCGTCCCCGACGTTGATTTCGAGGAAGGTTGCGTAGAAGAAGTAGCTACAACTATACGTGGCAATGCTCGTAGTGCGGTTAAAAGAGCAAAAGAAATCACACTATATTGTGGGGCGACTGAGTCGAATCATTTTACAATAAATAATTTTAGAGACTTATCTGATAAAGTTGGCATCTTGCCGTTTGGTCTTAGCCATATAGAGAAGCAAATTCTAAAATTTCTTAAACAAGTAAACGAGTCTAGTTTAACAGGCATATCCGCCAAAGTTGGGTTAAGCAAAACTGCACTACAGAGAGATCACGAACTTTATTTATTAAATAAAAATTTGATTGAAATAGATGGTAAGAGAAAAATTACTCGTTTTGGTCGCAAAGTATGTGAGGTATTATAATGAAACACGAAGATATAGATTATATAATCAAACAAACTTTGATCGAGGCATCTTTGCACCATGAAGAGGATAGGCAAAGATACTATAATGGTATTCTTACTTTAGCTAATTACGCAAAACATTTAGAGCATAAAATAAAAGAGTTCATTACAGAAATAAATAAAGACCCATTGTAAACCCACTTTAGATTAAACTTTTTCAAAATAGTTCTTGACTTTTTTTAAAAACTCATTTAACATACCAACCATCATGAATAATACAGATTCCGAACTTCGCATATTAGAATTAAAAAAACAACTCTTAGAGGTGGAGTTGAAAAAACTTAATCTCGAAAGACATATTAACGAAACCAATGCAGTACCAAATATTGATATTGCTCATGTCTCTAATAAAGTTGATTCAACTTCAAAACAACCTACAAAGCTTGATGGGAAGGTTACTCATACTACCAAAAGCTCAACAAAGAGCAAAGATACACCTTCCTACGAGGGTGTTATGAGTTTGCAGGAAGCTAATAATCACTTGGGTTTGTCTAAAAGCAGTACAACTATTTCTAAACTCATAGAGAAATATGGCATAAAATCTTGCTTTAGGCATGGTTGCAAATATTTGCAAATATCTAAAAGGCAATTAGGTGAGTATTATAAGGCAACTATGATAGAAGGTGGAAAACCTCCTCGCGTCAAAAGATTGCCCCCAAGTCACTACTCTTTAAAGGAAATATGCTCTTGGATGAATGTTAAACCAAGTCATGCTTCGGTTGCTAAATTTCTAGGAGTTGAAGCTAAGTCGGCAAAGAGGGTATGGTATAGAGGTGAGACTTATTTTTATCTTTCTGACAAGGCAGAGTATATGGATAAGTTCCATGCGACGCAGAAGGAAAGAGAAGAGAGGATTTCAGCACAGGCATTACAAAATTTCTTTAAAGACATCAATGAAATTAAAGGAGATCGCTTGACTTTGACTGAAATTGTGAATATTATTTCTGATGATTTGGGCTATCAATGCGGTCGCTCTTATGTCGAAAAGGTCGTTAATTTCATGGACTTGGGCGATAAAATTGTACCTCATTACCATAGTAATTCTAATAAGGTCAAATTGTTCTTTTATGATATTAGTAAAGAGTTTCTCTTGCAAAAGCATAAAGAATACTCAAGTCATTTGTATGGAGATATGTTTGATAATCCAACTAATGTTTCTCAATCAGAAATTCAATTTCAAGACCCTACTAATGAATCCATTTTCTCGGAAACCTACCCTTGGATTGTTTATGGTGAACCAATTAATATTGTATTACCAAAAAATTCTCTTGACAATATTGAGGACTTAGACCATAATTGCACTATTACTTTCACGAAGGACAATAACGCATTATCGGTCAAAGTTTCCTCTCTTAATCAATCATGCCAACAGGCAGTTTTCAATTACATCAATCACCAATAATACCTAGAATTACAATTATGACAGAAGAAGAATTATCATTACATCTTGCTAAATTAAGCGCATCTTGCAAAAACGAGGAAGACTTTTGGGATAAGATCATTAAACCTTATGGTTTAGATAAAGTCTCTACCAATATCGAGGGCAACTTAGTTGAGTGGAAATTTTTTGGCAATGATCCTGGTAATGCTAGTAGTGTTACATCCACAAATAAGGTTGCTTTACTTGCATTGATCGAGAAAATAATCAACTCTCAAGACGCGGTAATGATGAAGTATTGCTTGCAAGAGGGCATTGATCCTACGTCTAAGTATGCTCCACAAAGTGTCACAGAAGCAATGCAGAGGTATTTCGGGGCTTCTGATTGGGCTGATTTGACAGAAGAAAAAATTAAGTCGATTCAAGAGACATTAGTAGTTATGGAAAATGCTAAGATCAACGAAAAAAGCCCCAACCCAACAATGAGTCTTCTCGACAATGGTTGTGGTGTAGCTCATTGTGATTTTGAAGACACATTTCTTTCGACAGGGGATAGCATCAAAGACGATAAACCTTTTCTTTCGGGTCAGTTTTCAAGAGGTGGAATAAGTTCATTTAATTTTGGAGAGGGACACTCCATCAACACGATCATGAGTAAACCTGCCCCTTCTTGCTATGATGAAAGCAAGCCTCATGCTGACCATTGGAGTTTTGTGCCGATCATGAAGTTAGCTCCTAGCGAATTGATGAATTGGGGTATTACAAATAAAACTTCCACCAAAAAATTTGCTTTAGTTTACTTGACCATCAATGGTAAAGTACCCCATTTCCCATCAGAATCCTTGGATGTGTCTATGGGCGATGTTCCTGTCGGTCATGTCAAGTTGAAAAAGTATGGTTTCGACTCGATGCAGTATGGTACTTGGATTCGTCTGTTTGACTTTAAGATTAATGAGAAGTTGCAATCAGTTTCGGGTGCGTCTAAACCAAACTTGAAGGAAAACGCAAAACTTGCTAGTGCGGTTAAATTTATGACCCCATTCAATCCTGTACCAATTAACATGATCCAACCTCTTTACGTAAAAGAAAAATCGGGCAAGATGCACGGAGATGATTTAACTGCGTATTGCGGTCTTGAGGCTCATTTGAATCCTAATCATAGTATTGGTAGGTATGGCAATCAAAATCACAGGTATCTTTCTGAATACCCAATTTCTCTCCAAACTGAGTGTGGTGAAGTGACAGGTAAATTCTACTTTTTTAAAGAATGGGTAGGTAAGAATAGTAAAGGCTTCTTAGAGGGTTTAGGTGGAGTGGGTTGGAAACTCGGAACTCAATGGCAATTAGTCGAACCTAAAAGCTCCTTAAATAAGGATTGGGAGTTTGGTATTTTATCTGATTACACGATAGGTTATATTGATTTAAATGGATTGAATTTAGATACAAAAGCTGATATGCACTCTGTCGATAGAGAGACATTGAGGGGTAGTTTCTTTGATTCTGTAAGGAAAAGAATTATCGAATCTGTTAAAAGTTCAAAGCAAAAGCAGGATGCCTTGGAATATCATCAATCATTGGTTTTTAAAGAAACCAAAGAGAAAAATGATTTATTTCAAAAATTCTTCGCCCAAGCTAAAAAGTCTTTAGGTAAGACTAAGGGTAAAAACTCCAAAATTTGCACAGATACTAATGGTCTTTTTGGTGGAGATTGTGGTACAGATTCCTCCAATAAGAAATTGAAAGCCTTATTGACCGAAATGCACTTGATTACCAAAAATTTTAGTGCCTCTACTGAATACGAAGGTGTTCGCAAGGAGATTGATCTAAATGCTAATACTTTTCATATTCAAGTCAATGGTGATGCGAAGCAGTCTTTCTATGAAAAGCATGGTATCGGATTTAAGTTCCATGTTGCAGGGTTAGACTCTGAAGATTGGTCTTCGTTAGAGAATGTATGTTGGAATGCTAATGAGGCAGGGATCGTAACATTTAATGTGGTGAGAGATGCTAAATGCTCTGCGATGGATGCGTTTAAGTGTAGAATCTCCATCTTTCCAAATACCTCAAGCAAGCATCACTTTGATACATTTGAGTTTGAGCTTGAATGTCAAAATGTTTTACGTGAATCTAGAATTGGTAGCAAGAAATCTCCAAATAATCCCAAACCTAGAAATAAGAATACCTCTAGGTCTGATGATGGGGATTTTGACTTGCACGAAATCAAAGAAGATCAATGCTCTAAATTTGAGGTTCTTAGGTTGGTTAATTTCGATCAAGAGTCGGGTATCGACCCCATCAGAATGACCAGCAACGATCTTATTGGGTTTGAGTCTAATGGGGATGCTAGAAGGTATGTTTTAAATTTGGATCATGTGAGTGTGAAATCCATGAGAAACAAATTGAAAAAGGAATATCCAAACGCAAAAGACTTTGTAGATCAAGCCATTCATGATTGGTATAGAACTTGTGCTAGGGGTTATGAGGTTGACATTAAGAGAAAAATCGAAGCCAAAGAGAGTCAAATAATTATTAGCACTTCTCATTACTCAAGTGAAACCCAAGAAGAGTTAGTTAAAATGTCTCAAGTGATGAAGGTTTCATTAGATTCTAAATTAACTAAAAATTAATCTCATATGAATAAAATTAATATATCGGGCTTAAATATGTCTATTGGCGAAGAACTTAAATCTGCTATAGAACAGAAGTTTAATAAATTATTTACCCATCAAAGTCGTATAATAACCGCTAGTGTTGACATCTCTAAATCTGACGGCTTTACTGCTAAAGGTCATCTAGAATTGAAAGGAAAAAATATAATATTATCTGCTCATGGGGATAATCCTTTTAAGGCTATTGATGATTTGACTAATAAATTAGATAGGGGTCTACGTCGCAGGGCTAGAATTGCAAGAACTAAAAGAAAATCAAGCATTGAAAATGCAAACCAATAACCCTCAAGTAAATTATTCTGACGAAGATTTGATTGAATTCTATAAGAATAAAATAATAAAATATTGGATCGAATCAAAGCACCCACAAATAGTGCAAAAATGCAAGGAGTTGGCGGTAGATTATGTAAGAGAAAGTAAAAACGATGGATGATTTATTTTTTTACTTTGCCTGCGTTTTAGGTTTGACTTTATTCTGCATTTCGGTTTACAATCTTTGGAATAACAATAAATAATATGTGGAATTACAGAATAATTAAAAATAAAGATTTCTATGGTCTTTACGAGGTCATCTATAATGACGATGGCGATATATGCGCTCATAGCGAAAAGCCCGAAATAGAAGATTACAATGTTAAAGATTTACTTACTACATTAAGATTAATGCTTGACGATGCTCAAAAGTCTTCTTACAATATTTTATATGCTAATGAAATTAAATTCGCAAAACTTTGCGAGGATGAAGAAACGATACCCTTTGAAGGCTTTGATAGTTTCCTTAAAGACAAAGACTGATTAGCAAAAAGCACACGTCCATAATAGCTTCTCTCTCTAGGAAAAACAACAACAGAGATATAATCCAATACCAATCTTTTTCCATTTAATCTTTTTCAAATATCCAACAAAGAATTATGAAACCGATCATTGCATAACTAAAAACTTCTATCGTAGTTAAATCAATCATTATTTTAAATTATTTATTTTTTCAAATATTTTAATCGCATCAATCCTACGATCCTCTAAAAGTTTTTGTATCTGAATCCACCTTTCAGCATCCCTAGCATCGTTTTTAGCTAAATCTATTTCCATTTTTCTCAAATCGTTATGCACTTTTTCTATCTTTAAAGCCTCTCTTTTTAAATAAAAAGCTATAACTGACACTAAAGTGCCAATCCCCAAAATAATAATTTCGTTTACCTCCATACATATAAGTACACAAAAACGCTTGACAAATGAATACACCTCAAGTATTGTAACAAAATGACAGATCAAATTCTAGGTTTAACTTGCATTAGCGAACAACTCAAAGATATAGATAAAAAAGAATACTCTTTTCGTACTATGACACGCAAAAGATTCAAAGATCTTTGTGTAAGTATAGGCAGACATGAAGCAATTAAAGAGTTATCTAGTAGAATTTTGCACAATATTGTTGTTACTGAGTCTATTCTCGGTCATTGTGCTAAGTCAAATATCGGGCATTATCGTGTTAGTTCTGCTCTTTTTCCTCTCGTCACCGATGAAACTTTGGAAATTGATGTTGAAGAGTTGCCCGATATTGAGCAAATCAAAGAAGAATTAAAGCAAGTAGGTAAAACTGCTAGAGAGAACGACATAAGTATGGGTTCTCACCCCGATCAATTCAATGTGTTAGCTTCCTTGAATGAAGATGCGGTGCGTAGAACTATTGGCGAACTAAATATGCAAGCTTATGTACTTGATGAGATGGGGTTACCTCAAGATCATACTGCTCCAATGAACATCCATATTAATTATTCTCCCAAGATGGATGAAAGTTTAGAAATTGTTGCTACTAGATTCTTTCGTAACCTCTCCATGTGCAATAGTGGCGTCTACAATCGTCTTACTATCGAGAACGAAGACAAAGGTTTCTTCAATGTAGATAATTGTATTAAATTTAGCGAGTATTTGTTTGCGGTGCATGGCGTTAATATCCCTGTTTGCTATGACAATCTACATGACTTTTGCAATCCATCAGAAGATCGCAGTATTGGATTTCAAGCAGAACGTTGTGCGCACACATGGATAGCTCAAGGTGATAGTGAAGGATATTTTATTGCTCCTGTCTTTCATTGGTCAGAAGGTACTCCCGAAAAGCCTCGCGCTCATGCAGAATATTTTGCTCTAGGAAATTGTCCACCTTACATTGCGATTGAACCCGACAAACCTGCTAAATGGGAATGCGAAGTAAAGGGTAAAGATAAAGCAATCAAACTTCTTAGACATAATTTATTAAAATAAATGGACAAAGCAGAACTAAGATTCTCACAAATATGTAATTCTAAAAATTACGAACTCAACCATGCCACTAGAGATCAAGATATTTACGAGCATTGGGATTGGCAAATAACCAACCCAAAAACGCAAAAAGTATCTTTAGTCGATGTTAAAGGGGCAAGGAAAAAAAGTAGATCAGACTCTAATTCAGATTATAATATAACTTGGTTGGAGTTAAAAAATGTAAGAGGAAAAGATGGTTCTCTCTTGGGTAAAGCTGATTACATTGCGTTTGAGCAAAAAGATCATTTCCTAATAGTAAGGAGGGGTGACTTACTCTCTTGGGTGAAATCTAAAGTTACTAACCAAGAATTTGTCAAATATAGTAGAGATGCAAAGTATAGATATTACCAACGTCATGGTAGGCAAGATTTAATTACTATGGTAGTTATATCTGATATAAAAAAAGATTTAGAATGTTGGGAATTTTCTTGACACATCATTGCTTGTATACTAATCTACAATTATGACAGACATATTATGTGAAAATATAGAAATTATTGAAGGCAACTTACTAAAGATGCACTTTCATGGGTTGGATTACATTGCTCATTCTTGCAATACTCATAATGTCATGGGCGCAGGTATTGCGCGAGACATTAAACACACTTACCCCGAAGCATACTCGGCTGATTGCCATGCAATGATGGAAGATAAAAATGTATTGGGTAACTTTAGTTTCGCATGGACTGATGCCACTCAAAATAAAGGGGTATATAATATGTATACGCAAGATAAAGTTGGGGGCAAAAGAGCAGTTAATTACGAAGCATTTTATGTCGCACTAGAAAATGTTGCAGATCATATTGAATGGCAAAGTAAGCACGATGACGAAGAGAAGGTTCTAGGCTTGCCTTACGGCATCTCTTGCGGTCTTGCGGGTGGAAGCAAAAGAATTATCAATACAATGATCCACGAAATTTTAGTTGACAGATCATTTAAAACATATATAGTTAAATACCATGAATAAATTAGAACAAGCAATAGCTAATATGTCCAACATTCACGAGGATATTGATACTCTTATGTATGCGATTGGAGATGCTCCTCGTCAATATACGGAAGATGAGTTATTAAATATGTTAATTGGGATGAGTCAACTACATCAAACTTTGTACGATAAGTTGTGGGTAGAATATCAAAATTTCAAACAAGAACATAGGGTTTCTGATGAAGACGACATTTTTGATCAAAATCACTTAGATAACCAAAAGAAAAGGAACTAAATATGCAAGCTTGCTTAGAGTTGGAGAAAAAATACAAAGATATTTTATTAAAAAAGTTTTTGAGTCATGTTAATTTGGTTGAGTTGCAACACGATGCCAAGACAGAGGGTGATAATACTGATTATTGGAATAGTCTAAAATTAGATGATGGAAATTTCGTTGATTTTAATTTTCACATGATGTCCGAATGGGATGATGTCGATAGAAGTTGGACTTGCGAAGTTTATTCTGTTGATCCGCCTACGGAAGATAATAAATATCACTCCATTAATACTGACCATACATTGTTTCTAGCTTTCTATCATCCCGAAAGTAAAGAGTTGGAAATAGCTTGACAATATCCACCTACATATCTATATTAATTAATTATGAGCGGAGAAGGATTATCAGTAAGTTTTAGAAGAACGCAAGATACTACAAAGTCTAATAGCGAACTCCTTGAAGAGTTTCAAGGTTTAGTTTATTCCAACAAGAAGATCATGTCTCACATGAAATGGTATGGCAAACTTTATAGTGTTGAAATAGAAGAACATGGCGATGAAGATTTGCAAAAATGGCAACAAGAAGGAGTCGCAATTAAAGATACTTTTCGTTTTTGCATTAGTGTTTATGAGTCTTGGGGTGAAGACTCAAACCATTACGAATGCCATCAAACAGAGGGGAGTTTTGTTTCAGTTGCGCGACAATTTGCAAAAGATCATGCCCTCATGTATTTTCCCGATGGTTTTCCTGCTGAATGGATAGAGACAGAAACTATTGATGGAGAAAAATGTTGGAATCATTTTAATGTAAAACCCGATGATAAAAACATTGACAAGATATGTGATATTTGGTATCGTTATGGGATAATGAAACTACAAGCATTTGACGAAGAAGTTGAATCTCAACTTTGGGCTGAAGCTAGAGACAAAATAAAACAATTAATGGAATATGAATATGCAAGATAATATAAACGCAAAGGTTTATAAATATATTTTGATTGACACAAATAGTGAACCAAGCTATGCTTATCTTGGTGTTGAAAAATTAACAAAAAATGAAGCAAATATTAAAAATCGTGCATTTAGGATGAATAGTGTTAGTAAAAAATTCGTATTGGAAAAAGATTGGAAATGAGCGCAAAAAATAGCCACTTAACAATTAGATCAGACTTACTAGAAGAAGATGCAGATATCTCTGTGCCTGTTCGCTTCCTTGATTATCAAGAAGATGATTATGTAGGGGATAGTGCTACCTTAGATATAGATTGTGAATATTGTACTGATGGCGAGCAGTTAGATAACGTAGCAGGTTACAATATCATTGTGAAAATTACCGACCCAAGCAAAAAAGATAAATATGGGAATGCTTGGAAAGACAGATTAGCGTTTGCTATTTCTTCGGATTACGATTGGAATTAATTAAATATGAAACTATCACTTACATTACATAATAAAACTTATAGCGTAGAATCAGATGAATCTTTTGATCGTTCAAATGTTTACGAACTCGCAGAACAATTCAAAGGTCTGCTTGTTAGTGCAGGATTTCATCCATCTAATGTTGATACTATTTTCGATTTAGATTACCAATGGTTTACTGATGAAGAAAACCAAGGAAATATGCAGGGTCATCTCTCTGAAAGTGTTTTAGATCAAATATCAAAAAACAAAAAAATTCAACAATTCCAAGCAAATCTGTATAAAGATGAGACTCCTTTTTAGTAAAATATTATTTATTTTAGGAAATTTAGTAAGTAATTTATTGTACTTTAAATTTATGGGTATTATTTTTTACCCCATATACAAAAAGTTAATGGTTTGGAGTTCTGAGCTTGACAAGGATGGAGTAATATGGCACTATACTAATGATGGAAAATAAGATCGAATTATTAGGTTACTATGGAAACGATGAAGTGATCGCTTGTTCTGCATGGACGAGTACGAGTCGCAATTTAACTAAAGAGAAAAAAGAGCGTATTCCAAAATTAATTGATATGCTTTGGGGTAATGGGCATGAAACTCCTTTTGAGAAGGGCATGGTGCATTTTTTAGTGGATACTGAAATCGCAAGCCACATACATTTATTAAAGCATAGGATAGCGTCTATTAATGCTGAATCTGCTAGATATAAAGAATTGAAAGAAGATAAGTTTTTCATTCCCGATGATTTTCCAAACACATGGAAACAAAAACTCTTTGATTTTAATACAGAGGGTAATAGGTTGTATCATTTATGCTTGGAAGACCTAGAGTCAACCTTGGGTAGAAAAAGAGCCAAGGAGTCTGCTAGATTTTTTAAGACTTATAGTTCTCAAATACAAGCCGACATCACTTTTAATATGCGCAGTTTTGCAAACTTTTTGAAGTTAAGAAGTAGTGAACACGCACAGAAAGAAATAAGAGAAATAGCCTTGACAATGCTTGAATTAGTTTCTAGTATCGAAGGTGAACCATTTAAGTATACCCTGGAAGCCTTTAATAAACACTAATATGCACGAAGAGATTAATAGCGATATTTATTTTACAAAAGGTTACAATAAAGGTTATTGCGACGCCCAAGAAGGTTTAGCTCGCAAAATGAGCAAGACGATTATGGATGATGTCGACGTAGGATACGACCAAGGAATTAAAGATTGCCATAGAGTTTTGTTAGAGCAATTAGATGAAATAATTGATGATTGCAGAGTGCAGGATGAGTATGCGTTCAAATTAATCAGAAAAAAATTATTCAATAAGTGAATATAGAAATAGTTAAATCTAAAACAATCCAATATACGACTAAGTATAATAGTTATTATTTTTTTAGTAGTAAATCAAATCTTGATAAAAGAGGGTTGACAAAACAACGTGGTCAGAATATTGTTTTAAGCAATATGTCTCATTGCAGGTCAGCCTACCCCGAACTACCAAATGGCAGATATTACGAATATCTCATTCGTTATGATCGATTCCTAAAAGGTAAGCAATGCAAGGAATTTACTCTAATAGATAAGAAAGCTGACCACAAACAATTAGTTGCGGTTCAAGTTTTTGAAAGTATTCCTGCAAAATATATAGAGCCTCAAGTTGTATGCTTTAATGTAAAAGGTGGAGTAGTAAAATTTACAGATGTAGGTAAGACATCTCGAAATCAACAGACAAATTCTCGTATTTCTAACGAGAAGTTTTTGAAGTTTATTCAAAGTCATCGCAAAATGAGTAATTTGGATGTACCTTCTTTTTATTATTTTACTGAATTATATAATAAATGTCAGAATTTAAATATAGGTATTCCATATAAAGCTAAAGACTTGATTTGCGGTGTTTATAATAACCACAATGACAAGGAATTAAAAAGCATTGCGTCTAAAAAATTTGTCGATTATGCTAAGAAAGAAATTGAAAAATTAAAATCATAAATAATGCTTACCACATATAAGAATTTATTTGTTTTAATAAAAAGAAAACTATTTAACAACAAAAAAATAACAATTACAATAGAGAGGGATGTAGATGATGAAGATCATCTTGAAGTAGAATTTATAACTAATGAAAGAAAAAATAAAAGCTAAGTTTTTTGCAATTTATGACTTTTTTGGTTGCATAGTCATATTCGTTTTATTAATGTGGTTGCAGTTATGGTATATATTAACAGGTAGAGAATAAATTAATTATGAAGAAAGAATTATATAATATGTTACGTGCTTCTGCTGAAGCTGATATTGCTAAAGCCGAGTTGAGTCTCGAATTATTAGGGGAAAACTCAGTAGGTATTGGTGATCACTCAACAGAAGATTTTTATAAAAACGCAGAGGAAGCATTAGCTATGCTCGATGATGGTTTAAGTAGGTTGGAAACTTTAGAGGGATATTGCAAAGATTAATGAAAGAAATAATTTTAAATACTATTAAAGGATATGCTTGTGGCGACACAGGCACTTGTCAAATAAATATGCAGTCTGAAGCCGCGCAGAAAATTTTAGCTGAAAGAATTATGAAAGATTTAGAACCATATATTAATTTAAAAATCTCAAACTTAATTGAAGATATAGTGTGTGGGGTGGATCATGGATAATCAAGATAGTCAATCAAAAATGGCTAAAAGATTAAGGGAGTTAGTTGAGTCTAATCTTCTTATTGGCGAGGATATAGTTAATAATGACTCCTTCACTACGGAGGATTTGATAGTGGTTCAAGACAGGATGAAAACCTTAATAGACCAATTAATTTTTTGGACTGAACAAGATAATGATAAAAGATTTTATTACGATTTAAAAGACCACTTAAATTGGTTATTGGAAAACTACTCTTAATAAATAAATACATAAACAAAAACTATGAATAATAAAACAATAAATATTAATTTCGATTTACTTAAACAACAAAGAGATCACTTGCTTAGTCATGTGTGGCATGATTCAAAATCTCCACCACAACCCATTGATGAAGAAGTTGCTTGGGGGATTATTGATTTAATGGACAATCTATTATACGAACAAGAATCTAAAAAAAACCAAAATTATCGTTGACATAATCTAGTTTGTTTTTTATAGTCCATCTATGAATCAAAAAGAAGACCAAGATTACCAAGATTACTTACAACGCAAGAAAGATGAAGAAGAATACTACGAAGGTTTAAGGGTAGTAGATCAGACTCAAAATTTACTCGCTGAAAGAGACAGGGTAAATCTTTTAAAAGAAAATATTGGAGAATTCAATCCCGAAGCATTATTGGCAGATGGATTAGATAATGCTTTGATTGGTTATAGTACCACAGGTCTTGCAATTTATTCTGTTGGTAAAATTATCGAAGTGTTTATGGAAAGAGATGGTATGAGTCGAGAGGACGCAACAGACTTTTTTCATTTTAATGTTGAAGGTGCTTATGTTGGCGAATACACTCCAATCTATATGTACGAGGAATAATTATGAGTAATTTAATAGAAAAACAAATCGTTTGGTCTAAAGGTAGGACTAAGGAAGAAATAGCAAAGCAAACATCTTGGTCTAGCTCAAAAGATTGGAGTGGGCTTAGTGGGCTTGAAGTTAAAGCTTATGATTTTAATGTTCATGTTGGTTGTACTGCGATTACAAGTAAAGGTAAAAGTCATAATAAGTTTTTTCAAATTCCTGTTGACAAGATTGAAGAGTTCTGCAATACTCTTATGCAAGCAAAACAATTAATGGAAAGTAATAATGAAAACTAAAAAATACGAAGTAGAAATAGTAGGCACAACTTGTCGCACTTATTTTATTACTGCTGAATCAGCAGAGAAAGCAGAAGAGATCGCTTTTTCAGAAATGGAAGCTGATTGGGAGATTCCCTCTGCTTGGAAACAAAATTCCGATCTTAGCTATATCGAAGAAGTAGAAGAAGATTCAATGGAATTAAACGATTCTGAGCTTGACAAGTTAAACCAAGACTTATAAGGTAAAGATATGAATAAATACGAAGAAATTAGAGTGTTAAATAGTTTATTTGAAGTTGAGAGCGGATTAAATACTCGCATTAGTGAGTTGGCAGAATATGCTCCTGCTCAAAAAATTGTAGATAAATTATATAAATTAAATTACGAATTAAATAATCTACTCAATGATAGACTTAAAGAACTTGGAGTGGATGGAGAGTTCGGTGTTACTCCGCCCGATACATCACATTTAAACGATGATGATTTCGGTGCATTTATTAGGGGAGAATTAACATTATGAAAACCACACAATTAGAAGTCAAAGAAAATATTGATGGTGAATTATTCTTTGATCTACCCGATGACTTACTCAATAGTTTAGGTTGGGCAGAAGGTGATGATATTAAATTTGTCGAGAAAGATGGCGGGTTTCTGATTAAAAAAGTTAAATATGAAACGATTCAACTTGACTTTGATAATGATGATCTATTTAAATATATGCAACACGCCCATGAACAAGGGTTAAGTTTTAATGAATGGATAGAAAATGTAATATCAGAATATATTAAAAATGAAGACGCAGAAGAAAAAAGATAAATATTTCGTATTTTCTATTCCTGTCGCAATGATATATGAGATTCAAGCCGAAACAGAAGATGAAGCACGTGAAATATTAGTCGAAGAAGGTGGAATTAATATTTTTGGTGATTTAAGTGAGATGACACATGAAGATTATTCTAAAGCAGATTTGGAGCAAACTTACGAAATGTAATATGGATAATTTAGATAAAAAAATCTTGACAACTCGAAACAATCAATATAAGGTTAGTACATGAAACAAATTATAGGAGATGATTACCCAACTTACGAAGATTCTATCAAGCAATTTTATGAAAATAAATTGACTGAAGTAAATAAAAATTTAGCTTTACTTAAAAAGAATGAGGATTTAGAAGAAGAAAATTTTAAACTTAGGCATCGTCTTGCTTGCGTTGCTGACGACATCGAGATTATTGATAGGCACATTGCGTCTTACAAAAAGTCTCGTAAATGGTTCAAGCAACCAAGTATTAATGCCGATGGAAGTGTTTACGCTGATCAAGCATGGTATAACGTGACCAACATACAAATTGCTTGCGACTTAACTGATGATTCACCACTTGAATGGAATAGCGAAGTAAATAATGAAAAATAATAAAAGAGAATATTGTGTAGGGGTTAAAATAATTAATTGCTTTTACGTCGAAGCTGAAAATAGGGACGAGGCAGAATTAATTGTTAGAGAAATGGATAGTGATGAAATTTTACTTGACTCCGATTTTAGTATCGAATATGCTGATCCCACAAATGGACAGATTGCATGGAAGATAAAAACAAACGAAGTAGATTGGAAAAAATTAGATGAACTTGACTAAAGAGCAAAAAGAATTGTTACAAGAAAACGATTGGGATTTAGTGGACAACGATAGTGGTAACTGCACTTGGATTAGCGTTCGCCCCGAAGATGGTAAAATTTTTGGTGAAATTTGTGAAACTTTCAACTTGACAGGAGATGGTGAAGATGTTAAGTTGTTGGTTATTGGAACAACTGAAGCAGAATAAAAATTATGAGAACAACAGAAAGACAATGTAGAGAAGGCGAACCCACTATTGATGATATGAGATATGATCTTGCCGAACAAGAAGCAATGAACATGAACGTTGGTCAAATTATAGATTTGCTAATGAATGGTGTTCAAGGCTTAGACGAAATACCCAACATTGAAATTAAGGATGAGTGGAATCAATTATTTGGAGAAAAATCTTGACAAAAAATACTCAATATAATAATATTTAAATATGAAATTAGAACAAGCATTATCTTTAGTTATCAATGAGGCAGAAGTTTCTGCGTTAGGTGAAAGTTCGGACGAACATCTTAAAATATTAAACGCAGTTGAAGTGGTTCAAGCATTTTACGATGAGTATGGACATCAATTTTGTAATTTTTCTCTTGACTCCGCATGATGGCTATATAATATATATGGTATATTAACAAACAAATAATCAACACAAGAAATAAAATGAAATTCTTCTCACAATCACAAGTAAATTGGAATCGTTGGCAACCACAAGATTTAACCTTCAAAAGTAATAGCGTAACCAAAAAGTTAGTTCCCGAAGGAAATCTTTTAAGTTATTCTTCAAAACAGGATCGTGACGCAAAAATGTGCAGAATCTTAGGGGGTAAAGGTGAAACAAAACAACATTGGAATGGTCAGTCTTACCAACATTGGTCGCGCGATGTTTATCGTTCTATCCAAGTTAAATTGAAAGATTTAAAAACAGATTTCCCAACTGCCGATATAGATTTTATCGATCATATTCCAAAAACTAATTCTGTAGGTAATAGTATTTCGTCAGTTGACGTGCTTGTTTACATCCAAAGTTTTCATCAACAATTTAGTTGGACAAGAAATAGTCAAGGTCATTACTACTCTCAAAAGACAGGTAAAATTGCACCCATTAACGAAGGTTATCGTGTTTCTTATGGAGGTCAAGGTGATGCCAATAATATGTCATTTGAAGACTTGGAAGAGATCGCTCAAATTTCTCGCGCAATTAAAAATTTCTTAGTTGAAGTTGTTGTGGCATACAAGAATGGGTCTTTAATGCAAGACATTTCTAGCTTGACAGAACAAGAATTACTCACAGAATGTGTCTCGTAATATTATGAAAAAAACGCAATTAATTAAAACAAATAAGGGATTCGATTATGTAGTTGATGAGTCTAAGGTTGTAAGTATGTCAAAAAACGAAGCAGTTAATTCTTTTGAAATATTTAACTCTTTTACTGAAGATTCAATATCCTGCATTAAAAAAATAACTTTCAGAAAAAAAAATGACAACTGATATTTTAGAAATTTTCAAACTTTTGTCTGTCGCAATAGCAATAGGAATGACTATCATGTTCTTTCTCATATTGTTTATGAATGATTGGGACTAAAACAATTAAAGTCAAATAAGTAGAAAGAAATTATTATGGGATTAGATCAATATGCTTATGCTCGTCCACCTCGAAAGAGAAATAATGAGGACGATATTCAAATCATGGAATGGCGTAAGCACAATCGCTTGCAAGGTTGGATGCAATCTCTTTGGGAAAACAAGGGTTGCCCAAATGTAGAAGCTGAAGCTGATGGTGATGAAATGGGAGATTTTAATTGTGTTGAATTACAATTAACTAGATCAGACATAGATGAACTTGAATATGCAATCAATAATTTTGAATTTCCCGAAGCTAATGGATTCTTTTGGGGTAGTGATTCTTATTTTTGGAATGATGAAAATGATGAACCATTTCCCGAAAACGAATATTGGTACAAGAAGAATGACTTGATGTTCGTGGAAGAAGCAAGAAAAATGCTTGACAAGAAGTGGCGCGTTTATTATAGTTGTTGGTATTGATTTTAATAGTGGGTTCACCTCTTAATGTGAGTGATTTCGGTAGTTTGTGATAGTTTGCTAGTAACTTGATCCTATTGAATGAGCAACATCTACCCTGTCTGATCAACTGAAAAAGACTAGAAAGTAGTACGACTACTGCTATATCGGAGTTAGTCATGGATACTCTCCATGCAAATATTTAATATAAATTATGATAAAAATAGGAGTACGAGGTAGCACAGATTCAGTAAATTACATTTTAATTAAGATAGATGATCTTACTTTGATGACTACTGAAAATTTATTTCTTGCAGGACAAGATTATAGAATTAAAACAGGTAAAAATTTAGCTCAATTATTAAATACCCTGTCTACAGATCACGAAATATCTGTCGGTCAAAATATGGCGGAAAATATAGAAAGAGAATTGAGTTTAAAAAATGGTGAAATTAAAAAATATGTAAAATAGTATTGACATATTTTATTCTTTTGCTTAATGTGGTTATATGAATATCGCAGAAGCAAAAACTTTAGCCTTGCTCCACATGGAAGAGCATGGCGTTTTAAATAAATTTAAATTTTTCTTTGAAGATTGCAAACGCAGTCTTGGTAGATGTCATTATGGCAAGGTTAAAAAAATTACTTTATCCAAATGGTATGTAGAGTTAAATGAAGAGGCATTGGTTGAAGACACTATCTTGCATGAAATTGCTCATGCTTTAGATTACTTGGATAGAGGTTATTCTAATCATGATGTGGCATGGAAAGCAATCTGCGTTCGCATTGGGGCTAACCCCGAAAGATGCTCTAAAGAGGTGGATAAGCCTCAAGGTCATTATAAATACTCGGTTGCTTGTTGTGGTAAAACTTATGGCAAGCATAGGATGGGCAGAGGTCGCACATATAGTTGTCCTAAATGCAGAAAGCCAATAAAGTTTACAAAAAACTATTGACAATACCAATCACTTCATTTATTGTCTTTCTTATTAATCACACCAACAAAAGGGAAAATCATGGATACCGCACAAGCATTTCTAGCAGATATTGCTAAATCAATCACCGATGCAGAAAAAGTAACTAACTCTATACCTCGCAAGGGTATGAATGTTTATCTTGATAAATCGACTATGGTCATGCAAACCTTTAACGATCCTAGTGCATTTGCCAATGCTAAACAAGCAACTAATCGCAAGGGTCAATCAAGCATTCTTAGAATGCAAATGGATGGAGCAGGTAGATTGCAATGAATTTGTGCATCATGGATGATGGATAAATCGAGTTGTCAATCAAAATTTGTAAAAATGATTCACAAGACATATTGGAGGAAATAAAATGAAATTAGATACATCACACGCACATTCAGAAGAAGCAATCAATGCAATCAATAAAGCTATTGGTGAACAAAAAGGAGTATTCCATTATTATTCGGTACTTGAATTAATTCTTACAGAATGGGCAGACAATAAGGATTTAATTGATATAGCAAAGTTTCTTAAAGAAAGACTTGACACTCAATAATCGCATGATAAAAGATGCAAAATAATTGTTTAACTATATAAATACTAACTTTTTACGAAAAAACCATAAAAATGCTTGACATATCATGCAAATCAACCTAGTTTAACAATATGAAAAAATACAAATTATCAATAACAGAAGAAATTGGTGGATACATTGTAGTTGAAGCTAAAAATGTAGACGAAGCAGAAGAAATTGCGGAAGAATTACTTAATGAACATGGTTGTCAAGATCTTTTTTACAATCATAATTTAACTAAATATCAAGGCGATCATACTCATGGAGATAGAGGAGTTTTGAGTTGCGAGGAAATAAAATGAAACAACCAATATACGATGGCACAAACGAAGATGAGTGCGAATATTACGACAATGTAATCATGGAATTACCAACATACGAACAATATATAAAAGATATGCCATTAGTAGAACAAATTAAATTCTATTATGATGTTGACATTGACAATTTTATGGGTGATCCTTGGGAGATTGTCGCAGAAATTGCTGAAGATTGTCCTAATTGGCTTAATCATTTCCGCGTAGAGTTTGAAGAATATTTAAGAGAAAGAGAATATATAAAATGAAATATGTAAGAAAAGTTTGGAATATTGAGCCACAAAAAATGTTAGATTATATCCTTGAGGCAGACAGATCAAATGGTTTGCACAAAGAAGAAGATTATACTCCTGCGTTTTATATTGGAAAAGATTTAGATTACATTCGTGAAGTTTATGAAAATTATAATGGTCTTGATAGTCTTACCGAAGCAGAACTAATAGAGAACGAATATTATAGATTGGAAATAGCATGAAAGAACTAAAAGAAAAATTAAAAGAAAACATTCAATATCATGTGGATAGAGTAGCTAAAACAGGCTCATCAAGTTTCTCTACTTGCGACTATCGTGGATGGGATAAAGATATTTGGAATCATAGACATTCTATCATTGACAAACTAGTCAGCACAGGTTATCGTGTTGAAAGTTCAGTTAATCATGGAGTATTAGATGTTGCCATAACCGCAAACTTAGAACTATGAAAGTAACAAGCGTAAGATATTTTCAAACCAACAAAGGCATTGGTTATCAATGCAAAACAAATATAGATGGCGTCGAAATATGTAACGATGGCACAGGGGGTGCAACGTATCTTGATGGAGCATTTAAATCGACAAAAAATTTCGAGCATTTATCTGAATCGGACTTAGAGGATTTAATAGACAAACACGAAGAACTAAAAAATGAATAAATACAAGATGCAATTAGGAATAACTCACGAAGAAATCATAGGGTTATTAGGGGGGCAACCATTGGAATTTACTTTTCAAAACAATGAAGATTTACCCGATATTAAAGTAGAGATCATAGAAGTAGAGGAAGATTCTGCTCTTTTTGAACAAATGGATTTAAGTATTGACAACTCTAATTAATCTGTTTAAGAGTTCCACAAAATGGAGTGTAAACAATATAGTATTACTATTGACTTAGATAAGGATCAATTAAATGATTTATTGTATGGAAATATAGAAATAGATAACGAATACTTATCAATAGAAGAAAATCATTCAATTAAAATTAAAGTTAAATTAAAATACAAAGAAATTGAAGATTGGTCTGATAATAATGTTGACAATTAAAAAAAAGATGTTTAAGGTTTTAAATATGAATATAAATCACATATACGAAGACAAAACTATCGAAGAAAAATTTTACTACGATAATTTCACAGGCACTTATTTCTTGCATGATGAAGAGTGGGAAGAACCTATGGAATTTACCGAAGACGAACTAGAACAAGAGGGGATATACATCAATGTATAGCACCATAGAGGGGTGCATAAGGCAATCAACCATGAATCCAATAAATAAAGAATACAACATGACTTTAGGATTAACTAGAGAAGAAATTAATGACATTCTAAATGGAGTGCCAATGAAGTTTCATTTCTTGAATGATGACAATTCTCCTGCGATTAGCGTCGTGATCAAAACTATGGAAGACGATCTGCCTTTGAGCGATTACATGGATTTGAGTGAAAAGTTAGACGAAGAGTTGGCAAATATTGTTGACAAGTCTCCTGTTAATGTTTAGAGTATCGACATATTAACAACTATATGTACATAAAAGAGTAAAATATCGACATGAACCAAATAGAAGAAATAGTTTACCACAAAGATCAAATGTCTCTCGATTTTAATTGGGAAAAAATTGATGACGAGTTAATCCAAAGGGAGGCGACAATTTCCGTAGCAAATGGAGAGTATGAAGATTGGGATCATGCTTATGAATCTCATTGGGATATGTGGGAAAGTGGAGATTTAATCTTGACAGAATCTTTTTAATCGCTTATTGTATCGATATGAATTACACAACAGAGAAAATTAGTTTCAATGTCCCACAAAATGGTGGAGATCAATATCGCCTATATGAATGCGTAGATCAAATCGCTGACCTTATTGATATGTATTTCGGTACTGCAATAGAAGATACTACAAATATACATAGATTAGTTGATGACGAACTTATTGTAGCAATGAGAAGGCAAGCTAGAGAAAATAATTTAGAAAATATAAATGGAGGAAGTAAATAATCCAACTAAATATAGATATCAAAATAATTCTCAAAATAAATTTTTCGTATTATTTCATTTAATATATTGATAAAAAAGTTATTATATAATACAAACAATCACAAAAGGAAGAAATAAAAAAATAAGTATTGACATAAATCAAAAGCTTATTCATAATACCAATATAACTTCAATCACAACCAATCACAATAATGATCATCACACAAAAAAAACAAACAATAATTGAATCACACAACTTTGACTCTGTTAAATGCACTATAGACGCAGAAGACATGAGATACGTCGCAAGTCTTTTACGCAACAATTATTCCAATACTCGTCTTGCGGTTGTTCGTGAGATTAGTGCTAATGCTCTTGATGCGAATACAGAAGCAGGTTCTGATCGCAGAATCGAGATTAGTGTTCCAACTCAAATGCACCCAAATTTTTCCGTTAGAGACTTCGGGGGTGGATTAAGTGAAGAAGATATTTTTGGTCTTTATTCCAAGTATGGTAAATCCACCAAAAGACAAAGTAATAGCTATATTGGTGCGTTCGGTATCGGCAAGTTTGCTCCATTGTCTTATGGAGATAGTTTCTCTTGCGTTTCTTTCCATAATGGAATGAAAACCACTTACAATGTTTTCGTCAATGATGATGACGATACCAAGATTGCTAGAATTGGTGATCCCGAACCTAGCAACGAACCGACAGGGTTAAAGATCGAGGTTGCAGTTGCTGATAATGAAGTATCAGAATTCCAAGACATTGTTAAGGGTTTCTTCAGATTCTTTAGTGACTCTGAAATGCCAAAATTTTTAGGAGTTGAACCCGATTTTGTTGCAAGCCCAAAGGTTAATTTATCAGATGACGAGAATTCATGGTTTTTCTTAGAATCGGACAGATCTCATTATTATCGCTCAAATTCTAACGTATTGATGGGTAGAGTTGCTTATCCTATCGACTCAAATTCGATAAAAACAGAAAATTTTATCTCCAATGAATCTGTTAAGATAGTTGTCGATAATCTTTTGAGAGATGCTAATTTCTATTTTCGCATACCTCTTGGGGCAGTAAAGTTGCACCATAGTCGTGAATCATTAGAGTACAATAAGTCAACCCAAAAAGAAATTTGCAAAGTTCTTGTTAAAATTGCAGATCAAATCAAAGTTATTGCGGTAGCAAAACTCGCAGATTCTACTTGCTTATACATGGCAAAAAGAAATTATGCTACCATTTTAAATTCTTTGCCTCATGGAATCTCTCAAGTGATGAAGAATTCTTTTGAGTGGCAATCTATTGAGATCACAAGTCCACAATGGTCAAGAGATCACGAAATGCAAGATGATTTAGTTATTACTCGCATGGAAAAAAGTCTCGATAAAGATTCTCGCAATGGTTTTCGTGTAAGTTCTCAAAAAACGACAAGAGTAGTTGCAGAGAAAAATGTTGTATTTATGATTCAAGATATGGATTCTTCTCATGGAAACAACTTACGCGCAAGAACTCTTTTTAATGATGATGAAGAATTAAAGGCTATTTATGTGATTCACCCTAGAAATCAAGATGCAAAAGATTATATGGATAATTCTTGGGCATTCAATTTAGTTAACGAAAAATTTCTTTTCAATAGTTCTGATGTTGAGAAGGAGAAAATTGCTCGCAATAATGTGAGTGGCACAAAAAGTCGTGCAACTATTCCTGTTTTCAAGATGCAGTTTGACAAAAGTTATACTTATCGTAATGCAGATTATTGGCAAGACGTCAAGAATCCAATCAATTCTTTAGAGATGGATTCTGTAGATGGTAAGTACAAGGGTAAAATGGTTTACGCGCCGATTAAGAATTTCAAAATTGACGATGCAGAATTCACTCTTGAAAGTGTCCATGCCACAATCAAGGTAATTCGCGCAAAATTAGATGACGTTAAAGATGATGAAGGTAATAAGTTGCCACAAATTGAATTATTCGGAGTAAGGACAAAGGACACATCTAAATTAGATAAAGATTTGTGGATTTCCTTTACTGATGTATATATTGATTTTTCAAAAACTCATTTAAGAAAAAATAAAGCTCAGTCATTAAGTGCATACAAGAAGAAGATTCACACAATTTCGGGATTTGAAATCGATAGCTCATTCGACAACTTGCTCAATAAAACTTCATGCTTGGATTTTCTTCCATTATCTCATCCTATCAGAGTTTTGTGCGACAATTACCAAGTGTTGAGTAAAGATATATCTAGATTAGATATTCGTTGCGTTAATTTATTAATAGATAAAGAACCAAAATGGGTGGAAAGTTTCTTCGACTATACCTTTAATGTTGATGTTGCAAGGAAAAACCATGATCATGTCAAAAAGACTTACCCTTTACTCGAAATAATTTCTTATTCAATATGCTCTTGGGGGACTCTTGAGGACGATAGAAGATTTGGAAATGTCAAGAACAAAATTCGTGACTATATTTCCTTGTGTGATAGGGGAGAGGGGGAGTGATTGCTCCCTTTCCCCAACTTTTTAAAAAAAAATGTTGACATAGATATATATACAAACTATACTTCCAATATAAATTTAACCGATAAGACAAAAACAAAAAAACAAAAATTACAATGAATCAAGTACCATACATTCAAACAGACACATCCATCACTATCTTTTGGGATGGCAAACCACATACCATTCGCCAAGAAAATGTTAACTTCAATGAAGTTCGCAAGGCATTACTTGATGCAAGGTATGAGGATTTAGGCGATTTGCTCGACATCGAGAAAGCTATTGAGAATTTCATCCAAGGTGATATTGAGGTCAATGACGAGGTTGTTTACTACAAAGGTCATCGCTTGCATGGTGTTGTTGTTGACAAATTATTGGGAATGTTACGCCAAGGTGCAAAAGATTCTGCACCAATCGTTAACTTTATTACAAGGTTGCAAGCTAATCCAAGTGCAAATTCCGTAGCAGAATTATATACATTCTTGGGTTACAAATCTCTTCCAACCACTCCCGAAGGTAAAGTTTTGGGCTACAAAGGTGTTCAATCCAACTACTTTAGTTCAACAGGCAATGCTGACACTATTGTTGTTCAAGGTGAAACCAATGGTAATCATCAAATTCTCAACCAAGTTGGGTCAACTATTGAGGTTGCAAGAAGAAGTGTCGATGACAACAAAGACAATCATTGTTCTTTCGGTCTTCATGTTGGTAGTTTTGATTATGCTAGTAATTGGTCGGGTCAAGATGGCAAATTACTTCTTGTAGAGTTTGATCCTGCCGATGCAGTTTCAGTTCCTACTGATTGCGATTTCCAAAAATTACGCGTCTCTAAGTACAAGGTGATCGCAGACATTACTGACCAAAAGAAGGAGTTAGATAAGCCTGTCTACGAAGCTAATAAGCCTATCTATAACTCAGATTCTGATGATTATGTCGATGGAGAAGACTATGACGAAGAAGATTATGTCGATTGTGATGATGATTATGTAGATGGAGAAGATGATATTTCCGAAGGTTATGCGAGTGGTGGATTGGGTGCTTCTGTACCAACAGACGCAGTTCCCGAAGGTTATGCAAGTGGTAGCTTGGGTGCTTCTGTACCAACAGATGCAGAATTAAATCAATCTATCGTCAAGTATCTTAATAAGAAGAGAAAAAAAGGCGAAGATGTTACTCTTAAAGGTTTAGCCGACTTAACTGCTCCAAGATCAAGAAACTTAAAATGTGCAGATTTGGTTGACATTCTAGAAGATTTGGGGTATGAAGTTGAGCATGACGATTCAATTCCTCTTTACTTACATAAGGTAATTTAATATGGATAATGGCATACCAAATTTAGTAGACAAAATTTTAAATCAAGTTAGACTATTTAGAGATAATTCAGTTTCTAAACAGGCTTTTTTAAAAGATTTATTAAATAACCCTAATGCAGTTAAACAAGAAGATATACAAGAAAATGTAAAAGAATCCTCTGCAATACTGAAAGAATTATTTGATCTAATTAACGAGCTAGATACAACGACAGGCAAAAATGCAAGACCAAGAGATTAGTAAATATATAATAAAAAACATTGGGACTTTGAGGGCAGAAACCACACCCGAAACAGGTGTTTCCCCCGAACAGGGGGACGAACCCGATTGCGGTATCGATGGTTGTAATTGTTCTTGCTTGTTTGATTCAAGCGAGAACCCCAAAAGTCAACCAAATATACAAGATTAATATAATTAGTAACATAATTTGATACAATACATATATACTAATCAATATAAATACAATATACTTAATATAAGATGAATGTTATTTTTTATAATTTAAATAAAATGCCTTTAAATAAAGGGGTTCAGTCGATTATTGATCGATTATTGTGGGTCAAAGTGGGTTGAAGTGGTGTGGCGAACTTAATTCTTTAAAATATTTTATTAAATTAAATGAACATAATTAGCAAAAAAAAATACTTAAATATAAAGCGAGGCAAAAATAGCAAAGCAATTAAACAAAAAGAAATAGACAATAAGCCCGAAATAACTGAACAAAAAATTAAATATAATAAATTTGGCTACCCAACAGAACTAAGTCAAAAATATAATAAAAACAAGCCGAGTTAATTTTAATAATTTTTAATTGATTTTGTTTTACTTTAAATTTGTTTAGTTTTATGTATTGACATTTAATAAATAATAACTTATTTTAGTTTTATGAATTTAGAAGAAGCAAGCGTAAAGCACGTAGAAGATTGCATCGAGAGTGGATACGCACACATTCTAGGAAGCCTCCTTGACCCCTCAAAGGTCTGCTCCCATGTCTTGGATGACATATGTTGGAGTAACTTAAACAAAGAAGAAGTCTATCCGTTCTTGGATGTTATGCCTATAAATAGAGATGAGCCAAATAATTTAATATTATTATTGCCCCCATTTAATCATAAAGAATTTAAATAAGAATAAAACCGCCCACTTTTTGAATATAACTTAAATAAGATAAATATATAATTGTAAATAGAAAGCCCCAAATAATTAAATAAAAATTTTAATACAATAATCGGGGGCAATAAATAATACATTTTATACTTTACAAACGCCAAATAATTTAATATACTACTTCTATTATGAGTTTAGCAAAAGAAATAAATACCAAGTTAGATGAAATCTTGTCCATCAAATCAGAAATGAACAGGATGCTCGAAAATATAAACGCAGATGCCCAAATAACAAACATCAAGACAGGACAGAAGGTGGATGTAGAGGAGGCAAATAAGGTAGTGGATGATATGTTAAGTAGAATTTTTACTGAATTAAATAAAATTACAAATAATGGAAAGAGAGCTAAAGGCTTATTTGACAACATACATTATGTAAATGATGTAATACAGGATCAATTAATAGTAAAACAGGAAAAGGAGCAGGATAAGCCCAAATAATTGTAAATAAATTTTTGCCAAATAATAAATCGAGGCATAGAGTCGGTAGATGTTATCGGACGAGGTTGTTTTACCCTTCGTTATTGGGGTTTTGTGCCTTCATTGAACACTCGATTTGTTTGGCATTCTAAATAATTGAATGAAAAATTTTATAAAATACTTAATAATAACTTGCTTACTTTCTAGTTGCACAACGAAGTCTCAAATAATTGGAGGAAAAATTTGTCCTTTTTGTCGCGCCGACAACCCCATATGGAGAAAGACTTATTGCCCCGATTGTTTTAAATTTGATTCGCAAGTATTTGCTTATCAGTAGTTTACGCAGGCGTACCCCAAATTAAGTAAGAAGATAGTTGACACAACACCACAGATCCACTAGTATTCCCTTATGATAAAAAATATAGCAGAAGAACTTAACATCAATCATGTCGGTCTATTCGATTCAAAAGAAGAGATGTATGATAAATTAACCTCAAAAGAAATTACTTTAATTAATTTGGTCAAAGCAGAAGAGTTTGTTGACGACTTGTACAGAGCAACTGAGTCCGAAGCTAACGCTAAGTTGTTCCCACCTGATCAATCATGGTTTAAATTAAAAGAAATTCTAAGAGAATGCAGATTATTGCAAAAAGGGGCTTGACTTTAATTTTTAAATATCATATAGTAACTCTATAACCGAAACAATCACTAACGAAAGGAATAAAATGAACGTAGGAAAATGCGCAAGAGCAACAGAAGTAATGAACAAAGTAAAAGGGGGCAACCCTCTCGTCTTCAGTTCTAGATTTATTGGTTACGATGCAGGGACTGAAGGTATTCGCGCCCAACAGAGGGAAGCGGATCGTAGGTTGAGACAAATACAAGCCGAAAGAGCAGTTCGTGTAGCTAAGGGGTTAGCATAATACATTTATAAATATAATTCAATGAAATATTTTACTCTATTATCTATATTGTTGTTGTTGTCTGCAGGATGTAAACATTGCTTGCAAGAAGAGTCTGATTTCAGCCACTCTTGCCCGAAGGCAGGTCACGGACCTTGCTTTCTATGCGATGATCCGTTAGAAAAAAGTCATCTATATTCAAAAAAATAGTTGACAAATTGCGGGATATATAGTATTATACTAGTATATTCTCCATAATTGAGAAGGGGTAACTCAATCAAATAAAATAGCCCCAGACTTTTGATCTTTAACATTTTAAATTTGAATTAATTTTAGTTCAAATAAACTTTGGGAGGGCTTATAATCCTCCCTGTGGGTGACCGAATACCTCTTTGTGTGCGAGGTAAGGTATATGATTCTCTATGGTGGAGTGCCGATGGACAAATGTCTGAGGTAGAATGTCCAATTCAATTGTAGTGCGAGTAGGTAAACCAATGAACTGATGTTCACACCGAAAGTTGCAGGTACTCAGTATTCCTGTCCCACATCTATTTCGAGCGAAAGCTCGCGTCCCCCATCCCCTAAACCCCACTCGTTTTCCTTTCGGCGAGTGGGGTTTTTTTGTGCATTTTTTTCTTGCCTCTTCCTGGGAACCTATGTATATTACTGTTATGACAATATTAAAAGACATCATCGACAATTGGGGTTACATCGACTCCGTTCAACTTAAAACGTTATCGGCAGAATTGCCTGATCTTCCCGTTATCATTAAATGGGGCGGGATGCCTAGGGAGCAGATATCTGCATCTAAAGCTATAGCAAGAATTGCGACCGTAGAAGGTGACGATACCGACTACTGCAGAGAAGTATTCATATCAACTAGAGAGTTAGACTCCATGTTAGAACATCACTTAACACCAAATTTTATCAAGTTAGCTATAAATACATTAAGAGCAAGGTAACAGTGGATGCAATAATGTTCTTGTCTTTTACTACAATAGTTCTCTTTATATTAGTACAAAACTATAAGACATAATTTATATTCAAATTACAAATGCATAAATTACAAATCAATTACAAATAAATATATTGTAAATAAGTGGCAGCTAAATAATTAGTTGTCATTTTTTTTGCTTAAAAGCTTGACTTCCCTAAGTGCTTGATAGTCAACGGGTTACGGCGGGCCGACCTGCATAAGTACCTGATATACAACGACTTAGGCAACAAACTTATTTAACATTTTATTTGACACCAGGTGATATTCATGGCATATTGTATATATAACATTAATTAACACTAACCAAAATAAAATCATGTCATACAATCACGAAACAAGTACTCAAAAACTCAACGCAATCATGGCTACCAGGACAACTGGCAAGCAAGTCACACCTAAAAAAGTTAACATTATAGATGCCTTGGCGGACATTCAGTCTGCGTATACAAAAGCGGGAAGAAATATCCCTAGCTTCGGTGATAGCATAGCTCTCATTGATAGTCAGCGCTCAGTTTAAAGATTATTCCATAACCCCTTGGTAGTCAGGGGGTTATGGCGGGCCGCCCCGCATAACCCGTTGGTAATCAACAACTTACAACAACATTCAAATTAATTTCACTTTTTTCTTGCCTCAACTGCCTTACTAGACTATTGTGGTTATATGATTAAGAGAAACCAACAAGACCCAAGATACATTCTCAAGTCCAATCGACCTGTTTATGTATACAAGAATCTTCACAAGGACTGCTGGTCAGTCAAGCAACACGGACTAGTTAAGGCTCACATCCCAAAGGATCACTCTATTGGTTTGTGGGATTGTTATTTCCATGTTGACATCAAGGGTAGAGAAAAAGTTCTTCGTGAAAAGAAGAAGAATGTTCATGCGTTTGTTAAGGGATTTCTCCAGGATGCAGAAAATGTCAACACCGACAGACCCGCTACCCAAGTAACATATAATCCATACAAGTATGAGACTTTTGTTGACAAGAACACCGAAAAGTTTGTATACTATGCAGATGAAGTTTTATTATCACACAACCAAGTAACCGCCTACATACCATGAGTATAGAAGAAAGAATGAGAGATTATGCCCAAAAGTGGTATAAAGAAAACGACTTAGAGACAGAAAAAAAGAACGGAAACGATCTTTATCTTCGAGTCAACGACAATGTATTTACTGAAGTATCACACTGTGATATCAGACAAAAAGCCATATTATGGTTGGAATCAGA
>Ga0233432_10000563_pt1 | contig 35833 bp, 36 predicted proteins | sample SI_122_August201_6_FD_179870 | JGI IMG/M metagenome (GOLD analysis project Ga0233432, IMG submission 179870) | Seawater microbial communities from Saanich Inlet, British Columbia, Canada - SI_122_August2016_10_MG | ecosystem: Environmental > Aquatic > Marine > Inlet | place: Canada: British... | reverse complement strand
ACCAATAACTTTTCCTTTTATAATTTCAGCAATTTCTCCTACTGTAAAATTCATTCTGTAAATCTATTTTAAATAAACAAGTCTTTTGGAAGACAATAAAAATATTTTTTAACGTTTTTGGTTAATACTGAAATAGTAGATTTATCTGCTGATGATATCAGGTCAGCAACACGATTATCTTTGTAAATAATGTTAATATCTGAATCGTTTAGTTTATATGTACTATTCGTTATTTCACCCGAAATAAAGAAATAATCAATTTCTTCTTCTCCCAACGCATATTTTTCTGAAATATTTTTTTTGATTTCAGAAAGTTTTGAAATAGCTAAAGGGGCGTCTTCTAATTTAACTTTAAATAGGTTTCTATTGACAATACTCTTTGAAAGTGTAGACAATATCCTATCGGAATGATATTGCCATTCTTTAAGAGCAGAATAGATGTCATAGTCGTCAAGATTTGTGAAAGCTGTGAAAGTCTCAGTATTATCAGTCAAGTCTGATGTGGAAATTTTCTTGTTCAAGAATATTTTTAGTGAAGAACTACATGTTAAATCGATATCGCTACGGGTTAATTCTTTAGCTCTTTGAAGAATTTTAATGAGAATTTGTTCTGCACAAACTACAGTTTTATGAAAGTATACCTGCCAGTACATAAGTCTTCTAGCAATCAGGAATTTTTCTACAGAATAGATGCCTTTACTTTCTACAACAAGATTGCCCTTATATACATTAAGCATATTTATAATTCGCTCGGCTCCAATAATTCCTTCTTGTACTCCAGAGTAAAAGCTATCTCTATTGAGGTAGTCAAGCCTGTCCATATCTAATTGACTGGAAACTAACTGATGTAAAAAAGCTTTGGAATATTTGTTTTTGAAAATGCTGATAGCTAGAGACAATTTGCCCTCAAACTCAAGGTTTAACTTTTCCATAAAAATTAAAGACAATTCTTCATGAGAAATATTCTCCGCAATACTGTTTTCAAGAGCATGAGAAAAAGGACCATGACCTATATCGTGAAGAAGGATTGCAATTTTTGTAGCGTCCGCTTCTTCAACGGAGATTTCAATTCCTTTAAATCTTAAAACTTGAATTGCTTTATGCATAAGGTGCATTGCTCCCAATGCATGATGAAAACGCGTATGGTTTGCCCCAGGATAAACCATATTAGTTAAGCCAAGCTGTGAAATTCTTCTAAGTCTTTGAAAATAGGGGTGTTCTATTAAGTTTAAAATAATTCCACCCTTTAAGCTAATAAAACCATACAATGGATCGTTAATGATTTTTGATGACTTCTTCATTTAAAAAATAACTGTAATTTTAATCCTTTATAAATCTCGTTGAAGATATGAATTTTAATGATAAGATAACGATTCTGTGGGTGGATGATGAAATTGACCTTTTGAGACCTCATATAATGTTTTTGGAAGAAAAAGGCTACTCCATTCAAACTGCCAATAATGGCGTTTCAGCTATTGAATTATTAGATGATAATCATTTTGATTTAGTTTTTTTAGATGAAAATATGCCTGGCTTATCAGGCTTAGAAACATTATTAGAATTAAAAAATAAGCGCCCCAATCTTCCCGTGATAATGATTACAAAAAGTGAGGAAGAAAGTATTATGGAAGAGGCTATTGGCTCTAAAATTTCCGACTACTTAATAAAGCCGGTTAACCCCAATCAAATTCTATTATCTATTAAGAAACATATTGATAGTGACAGACTAGTGTCTAAAAAAACCAATGCCGATTACCAAAAAGAGTTTAGGGATATTGGCATAAAACTTGGCGGTAATTTGTCAATTGAAGAATGGGAAGAACTTTTTAGGAAAATTACTTTTTGGGAATTAGAGCTTGAAAAATCAGGTGATGATAGTATGAAGCAAATTCTTGAAATGCAAAAGTCTGAAGCAAACGCTCAGTTTTTCAAGTTCATAAAATCAAATTACGAATCGTGGTTTTCTGGATCTCAAGATTCGCCATTAATGTCACATCAGATTTTTAAGCATTCAGTATTGCCAGAGCTCAATGAGGATAAAACTACTTTTTTTATTGTTATTGATAACCTAAGGTATGATCAGTGGAAGATGATTCAGCCAAGTCTGATGAATGATTTTAGAATTGAAGACGAGTCTCTCTATTTTAGTATCCTTCCAACAGCTACTCAATATTCAAGAAATGCTATTTTTTCTGGTTTACTGCCTTTACAGATGGAGCAGCAGCACAAGGATTGGTGGAAAAACGACACTGATGAAGGGGGTAAAAACTTATTTGAAAAGGAGTTTTTAGAAGCTCAAATGAAACGACTTGGTAAGGGTCACTTAAAAGTGTCCTACAACAAAATAACCAACATTGATGCTGGTCGGAGGTTAGTAGATAATATGCGAAACTTGATGAATAATCAACTTAACGTTATTGTGTATAATTTCGTTGATATGCTTTCTCATGCCAGAACAGATATGAAAGTTATAAAAGAGCTTGCAGAAGGAAATGCCGCTTATAGGTCATTAACAACTTCATGGTTTGAATACTCGCCTCTCAAAGATATGTTTGCTTTTATTGCTAATAATAATTCTAAAGTAGTTGTGACAACTGATCACGGAACGGTGCTTGTAAAAAAACCAACTAAGGTACTTGGTGAGAAAGACCTCACTACAAACCTAAGATATAAACTGGGTAGAAATATGAAGTATAATTCAAAAGAGGTATTTGAAATTAACCACCCTAAAGATGTATTTTTGCCAGTAGTGAATATGAGTAGTAAATATATTTTTGCCAGAGAAGATTGCTTCTTTGCATATCCTAATAATTATAATTATTACGTCAATCATTACAAAGAAACTTTTCAGCATGGGGGAGTTTCATTAGAGGAAATGATTATTCCAATTGTAACATTGTCATCCAAGTAAAAAAATGAAATGGATTTGTGAAAACCTTGCAGACTTAGATGGAATAAGTAGAGCTATTCTTGCCAACTGTTCTTCTAGAAAGATAGCTTTTTATGGAGAAATGGGTGCAGGAAAAACAACCCTTGTAAAACTACTTTGTAAACATCTCAAAGTAATTGATGTTGTGAAAAGTCCGACCTTTTCAATTGTAAATGAGTATATTAGTGAATCAAATCAGACGGTTTATCATTTTGACTTTTATCGTTTAAATAGTAAACAAGAAGCAATTGATATAGGTTTAGACACATACTTTAATGATTCATCTTATTGTTTTGTTGAATGGCCTTCTGTGATTGGTGATTTGTTGCCTTCTGATTTTAACAGTATTCACATTGAAGTTGAAGAAGAAAAAAGAATTATAAAACTATCATTAAATGACTAGTATTTCATCGTTGGGAAGTGGCAGTCTATTGCCGCAAGAGGAGAAGTTAGAGCTTAAAAAACAATCAAAAAGATTATTCATTGGCGTGCCTAAAGAAATTGCTTTTCAAGAAAGTAGAATTGCCATTGTACCCGATGCCGTTCAACTATTGGTTAGTCACGGTCATGAGGTTTTAATAGAGTCTACGGCAGGAGAAGGGTCAAACTTTTCTGACAATAAATTCAGTGAGGCTGGAGCAAAAATAATTTATGATACTAAAGAAATTTATCTGGCAGATATTATTTTGAAAGTAGAGCCACCAACATTAGAAGAGATTGAGCTGATGAAAGGCAGGCAAACATTAATTTCCGCTCTACAAATTACAACAAGAAGTCAAGAATTTATAAATCGATTAATTGAAAAAAAGATTACTTGTCTTGCGTACGAATTTATTCAAGACGATTCTGGAATGATGCCTTTGATTCGATCTATGAGTGAAATTGCAGGAAATACATCTATACTCATAGCTTCGGAGTGTTTGAGTAATGCTAATGACGGTAAAGGCTTATTGTTGGGGGGAATTGCTGGAGTTACCCCTACAGAGGTGGTTATAATTGGTGCAGGTACTGTAGGAGAGTTTGCCGCTCGTTCGGCAATGGGCCTTGGAGCATCAGTGAAAGTGTTTGATAATTCATTGTCCAAGTTAAGAAGACTTCAAAATGATTTAAATACTAGAGTCTTTACATCCATCATTCAGCCTAAAGTTTTAACTAAGGCTTTGAAGCGAGCAGATGTTGTAATTGGAGCGTTAAGGTCTGGTGACAAAAGAACACCTTGTGTTATAACAGAAGAAATGGTTGAAGAAATGAAAGAAGGTGCTGTAATAATTGATGTTAGTATCGATCAAGGGGGGTGTTTTGAAACTTCTGAACTAACTAATCATGCTAATCCAACCTTCAAAAAGCACGGTGTTATTCATTACTGTGTGCCAAATATTCCTTCTAGAGTAGCTCGAACAGCTTCTTATTCATTAAGTAATTTGCTTACCCCAATTATACTAAGAATTGGAGATTTTGGAGGTTTAGATAATGTTATATCATCTGATGTGGGTCTACGTCAGGGAGCGTATATTTACAAAGGAATTTTAACAAATAAGATGGTTGGTCAATGGTTCAACCTCAATTATAAAGAGATTAATTTAATTATAGCCAGTATTTAATGTTCAGACGATTCGGAATCTTTTTTTTTGGTGTTCTTCTTGGAGTTATGATTATTCGATTTGCCTTTCCAGGCAGATTTACAGAATACACTCAATATTTTAGTTTAGACTACAGAGTGATTTATCACCTTAGCCAAGATACGATCTACATAAGTAATGAAGCTCAATGTTTAATGCAATGCTTGGATGTTGAACAAGCTGATGTCTTAGATGTTTTAGAGGGCGGAAAAGTTAACTTCGAATTGAGTGACAAAAATGCTAAGCCTTGTAAACTTTACCTTGTAGAAAAAGATAATCTTGAAGTATCTTTTGAATTATGTGAAGATAAAGTGAAACTCAAAAACTTTTCTTTTGGACAAGATACATGTTCCTGTAATTAGATAGTTCTTCTAGTTTTTTCTTTAATAATTAAATTCAGTTCTCGACCTGTTTGCCCAGAAATAGAGGTGTTCTCTTGTGCTCTTCTTATGAGGTATGGCATCACTAGTTTTACGGGGCCGTAAGGCATATATTTTACAACATTATAGCCCCCGTTAGCAAGATTGAAACTGATGTGGTCACTCATTCCTAAAAGTTGAGAAAAATAAACGCGTTTATCATCTTTTAAGATATTATTTTCTCTCATTAAATCAATCAACTTCAGAGAGCTTTCTTCATTGTGAGTGCCAGCACAAAGGGCAATTTTGTCAATATGACTTATGCAATACGCTAAGGCTAAATCATAATCTTTATCACAGCTTATCTTATCTTTTTGAATAGGAGAAGAATACCCACGCTCTTCAGCTAGTTCACGCTCTTTTTCCATGTAAGCACCTCTCACAATTTTCAAGCCTAAATAGTAGTTTCCATTTTCAGCATCTGCATACGATTGCTTCAAAAATGCTATTCTATCCCATCGGTACATTTGAAGTGTGTTGTAAACTATGGCTTTCTCGCTATTAAATTTTCTCATCATAGAAGTTGCTAAATCGTCTATTGCATTTTGAATCCAGCTTTCTTCAGCATCAATGAAAATCCGAACGTCTAAATCATAAGCCTTTTGACAAATAACTTTTACTCTGTCTTTTAAAAGTTCAAATTCCCTTTTTTCATTTTCATTTAATGAAATATTTGAGCTTACTTTTTCTAATAATTCTATTCGAGCTAAGCCTGATGTTTTGAAGACAGCAAAAGGAATGTTTTCATCTCCTTTAGCTCGCTTAATAGTTTTTATAATTTCATTGGCAGTTAAATCAAAGTTTTCTTTGCTGCTTTCGCCTTCAACGGAATAGTCAAGGATAGTTTGGATGTTATATTTCGCTAGTGATTGAATTCGTTCTTCGCAATCCTTAATTGACTCACCTCCGCAGAACTGCTCGAAAATGGTGTTTTTGATAATAGACTTGATGGGTAATCTTAGTAAAAATGCAATCTTTAGAAGTGCTGGCCCTAATTTCACTAATACATTATTGCTCACTAACTTAAATAGCCAATAGGATTTCTGTAAATCTGAAGTTGATTTAGCTTTAAAAGCAATTTCTGTGTTGTCGAAAGAAATTTTACTCATTTTACTTTTTGACATATCATTAAACCATCCCTAACTGGTAAGAGTAAATTTTCTACTCTATTACTTTGATGAATTTTAGTGTTATAGTCTATCAATGCTTTTGTTTCCGAATCATTACTTTTTAGTTCTTCAACTACCTTGCCGCTCCACAGCACATTGTCGGCTATGATAAAACCTCCTATGGGCATTTTATCAATAACAATATCAAAGTAGTTAGAATAATTTTCTTTATCGGCATCAATAAATACTAAGTCAAAGTTGTCTTTAATGGTTGGCACTATTTCTAATGCATTCCCCACATATTGCCTTACCTTATCTTTTATACCAGCTTTTTCAAAATAAGAAGATGACATTGACTCAAGTTCTTCATTAATGTCTATAGTGTAGAGTTTGCCATCATCTCTTAGACCTTCCGACAAACAAATGGCGGAATAGCCAGTATATGTTCCAATTTCGAGAATCGCTTGTGGGCGAATCATCTTGCTAAACATGCTCAACGCTCTTCCTTGTAAATGTCCTGATAACATTCTTGGAATTAATACTTTAGACCATGTTTCTCTATTGAGTTCGGATAGGAGAGGACTTTCGTTTTGAGTATGACTACATGCGTAGTCATCAATGTTTTTAGGTAAAAATTCCATTATACTTTATAAATCAGATGTGAGAGATTATCTTCATTAAAAATTTCATTTGCTACTTCAAGAATTTGTGATGAGCTTACTGCCTCAACCTTTTCTTTCACTATTTCAAAAGTATCAACTTTATTGTAAAGTAAAACACTTTTTCCAAGCGATAACATCAAATTTACGTCATTTTCTTGACCTATAGCTATCTGTCCAATCAATTGTTGTTTAGCTTTTTTGAGTTGTAAAGTGCCAAGGGGTTTTTCACATAATTTAATCAGTTCTTTTTTAGTTAGTTTTATACTTCTGTTAATTTTATCTCTATCAGATGCGAGATAAACTGAGAATATGCCAGTGTCGCTATATGGCGTATAATTAGACTCTATTGAATATGTAAAGCCGTATTTTTCTCGAACAGCCAAATTCAATCTTGAATTCATTCCTGGTCCGCCCAAAATATTATTTAGAAGTGTTAGAGGAGTTTTTTTAGGATGTTTTATACCATAAGCTTCATTGCCAATAATGCAATGCGATTGAAAGCCTTTTTTATTGACGGTTATGTTCTTTTTTTGATAATTAGAAAATGCAAGTTGACTTCTATTAGTTTGACTTTTAGGAATATGAGCAAAATGTTTTTCTACTAAGGAGATTAATTTATGCATAGTGATGTCTCCTACTGAACTTATAACCATTTCATGCGTGAGGTAATTTCGATTAATAAACTCATTAATCATCCTTTTATCAAAGGAGTTAATATGCTTAGGTGTTCCTAAAATATTTTTTCCTAATGAGTGGTCACTAAACACTTGCTCTTCGAATTCGTCAAAGATTAATTCTGAAGGGTTATCCTTGTAATAATTGATTTCGTCGTGAACAACTGTTTTCTCTTTTTCCAATTCTTTTTTCGGGAAATTTGAGTTAAAAATGATATCACTTAGTAGTTCTAGGGAGCGTTCGTAATACTTTGGAATGAATGAGGAGTGAATACATGTTTCCTCTTTAGTGGTGAAGGCATTTATTTCCCCTCCAACATCTTCCATTCGACTAAGTATATGGAAGGCTTTTCTTTTGCTCGTGCCTTTGAATATCACATGCTCAATAAAGTGAGCTAGACCTTGTTCGTTTTCCATCTCGTCTCTAGAGCCACCCTTAATAATTAATCCACAATGGGCTACAGCTCTATCGGTCTTTTTGTGAACTATACGTATTCCATTTTCCAATTGGTGGTGATAGAAGTGCATTCTGAACTTTATTGATTGAAGAAAAAAAAACTCGAACAGAGAATTTCCATTCGAGTTTTAATGAATTATTAAAATGTTTAGCTAGTTGGCTTCTGCTTTGAGCTACAACAACCTTGTTTTTTCTTGTCGCAGTTAGCTACTTTTTTTCCTGTTTTTGAGCAACATGCGTCGCCTTTAGAACATTTCTTAGCAGAAGTTTCTTTTACTTCTTCTTTGGAGCTAGAACACTTAGCTTTTTCGCCTTTACAACAAGATTTAGATTTCTCTGCACTTGCTTTTGCATCTTTGCTACAGCATTTTTTTGCTTCATCTGAAGATGAACATTTTTTAACTGTTTGCTCTACTTTTACGTCTTCAGATTTTGAAGAAGTTGTTTGAGCAATCATATTAGTGGATAAAAATCCGAATAATAATATAAAAATTAATTTTTGCATTTTGTTTATGGTTTTAACTGCTTCGAAGTTACTAAAAAAATTAATATGTAGCTAGTACAGTTTTGTTTCCTTTTACAACTTGATTCATTTCAACATTTATCTTGGTCCCAAGAGGGAAAAATACATCGACTCTTGAGCCGAATTTTATAAATCCGTAATCTTCACCTTTTTTGGCTATAGCATCTTTTTTAGCGTAGAGTACTATTCTTCTAGCTACAGCACCAGCAATTTGACGAAATAGAAGAGCTATTTTATCATTTTCAACAACTACCGTAGTTCGTTCATTTAATGTTGATGATTTTGGATGCCATGCCACGAGATATTTTCCAGGGTGATACTTTGAGTATTTCACAGTGCCATTGATTGGATACCTATTGACATGTACGTTAACTGGAGACATAAAAATAGAAACTTGAATTCTTTTGTCTTTGAAAAATTCAGGTTCTTCAACTTCTTCAATTACAACTATTTTTCCGTCAGCAGGAGCTACAACTTCGTTTTCTTTAGCTGTTACAACTCTCTTGGGGTTTCTAAAAAATTGAACGACCAATACTAATACTATTAAAGTAGCAATTTGTATTAATGTAATAAGCCAATTTATTTCTGACAGGCTAACTAAATAGTTTATTGCTATTAAAAGAATTATTGTTGTTGCAATGATTCTGTACCCTTCTTTGTGAATTAAGTTCATGAAATTAAAATTATATAAATATATACTATTGGAATTACTAGTAAAGCACTATCAAAACGATCGAGTATTCCGCCATGTCCTGGTAAAATAGTTCCGCTATCTTTAACGTTTGCTGTTCGTTTTATCATTGACTCTATTAAATCGCCAATAACTGAAGATATGCAAATGATTATTCCTAAGATTATCCATTCTGTTAGGTCTAATTTAGTAACGAAGTTTGAGAGAACTATCGAGCTAATTATACAAAGAACAAAACCCCCAGCTACACCTTCCCAACTTTTCTTTGGTGAGATACGTTCTAATAGTTTGTGCTTGCCAAAATTTACCCCAGCAAAATAGCCTCCAACATCACTCATCCAAATTAAAATAAAGACACTTAATAGGAACATATAGTCATACTGATTAGCGTCATTATGACTCAAGAAAAATGTCAATGACATTGGAACAGATATGTATATAACCCCCATCAAAGTAAGCCCTATGTTGCTATAGCTCACATTCTCCTTTCGGAACAATTCAAGGATGAACACTAATAGAACAAGAAAGCAACTTATTGCGAAACTAATTTTTGATAATTCGAAGCTTTTGAAATATAAAAATGAGGAGGCAAATAAACCAAACGAAATGAGCATTCCTAAGTAAACTTGAGGTTTGGTTTTTTCGTTTTGAACTAGTGCATAAAACTCTTTAATAGCAAGAAGCATTACGACAAGAAAAAAGAGTGAGCTGCTGAGCTCTCCAAGTATTAGACTAGAGATAAAAACAATGCCATACAATGCTCCAGTTATGGTTCTTGTCTTTAATTTACTCTTGGACATCTTTCAATATTTCTTTTGCTGTCTCAAGATCCGATGCTTTTACTTTTAGTTCAGCTTCGCCAAATTGAAGGTATGAAGAATCAATTTTATTGATAATAACAGATTGGATTTCATGTTCTAATAATAAACCTTTCATTAATTCTAATTGATAGGGCTTACTTGTTGTCTCCAGAGTTATCCAATTGTTTTGAGTCATCTTCTTTTTCTTTATCCCATGCTCGTGGACCAAACAAATCTAGCAAATCCTCTTTAAAAATGACTTCTTTTTCAAGTAAAAGTTCAGCCAGCTTAGTCAGTTTAGTTTTATGTTTTTTAAGAAGGGTTAGTGTTTGCTTGTAGCAATCCTCAATTAATTTACTGACCTCGTCATCAATTAACTTGGCTGTAGCTTCACTGTAAGGTTTTGTGAATCCATCTCTACCACTAGAATCGTAGTAGCTTATATTCCCTAGTTTATCGCTTAATCCGTAAACAGAAACCATTGAATAGGCTTGTTTAGTTACCTTTTCTAAATCACTTAGAGCCCCAGTAGAAATTTTATTGAAGATGATTTTTTCTGCAGCTCGTCCACCTAAAGTAGCACACATTTCATGAATGAGTTGTTCGGTAGTAGTTAACTGTCTTTCTTCAGGTAAGTACCAGGCAGCGCCCAAAGAACGTCCTCTAGGAACAATGGTAACTTTTACTAATGGAGAAGCGTATTGCATAAACCAGCTTACAGTGGCATGTCCAGCTTCATGGAAAGCAACAATTCTTTTCTCATCTTGTGAGATAATTTTGTTTTTCTTTTCGAGTCCGCCAATAATTCTATCTACAGCATCTAAGAAGTCTTGTTTTTCTACAATCTTTTTGTTTTTTCGTGCTGCAATAAGAGCTGATTCATTACATACATTGGCAATGTCTGCGCCAGAAAAGCCTGGTGTTTGTTTTGATAAGAAGTCAATATCAACATCTTTACTCAAAGTAAGAGGCGTTACATGAACTTGGAATATTTCTTTTCGCTCATTTAAATCTGGTAGGTCAACGAAAATTTGTCTATCGAATCGGCCAGCTCTCAGAAGTGCTCTGTCCAATACATCAGCTCTATTTGTTGCCCCAATTACAATTACACCTGAGTTAGTGCCAAAACCATCCATTTCAGTCAGTAACTGATTTAGCGTGTTTTCTCTTTCATCATTTCCGCCAGTAATATTGTTTTTGCCTCTAGCTCTACCGATAGCATCAATCTCATCAATAAAAATTATTGAAGGGGATTTTTCTTTTGCTTGCTTAAATAAATCTCTTACCCTTGAAGCACCTACACCTACAAACATTTCAACAAAATCAGAACCTGATAAAGAGAAGAATGGCACTTGTGCTTCGCCAGCTACAGCTTTAGCTAATAAGGTTTTACCTGTTCCGGGAGGGCCTACAAGCAGTGCTCCTCTTGGTATTTTACCACCCAATGCGGTATATTTTTTCGGGTTTTTAAGAAAATCAACAATTTCTTCTACCTCTTCTTTAGCTCCTTCCAGACCAGCAACATCCTTAAAGGAAACATTTACCTTTGTTTTGTCAAACAGTGTTGCTTTAGATTTTCCAATATTGAAAATCTGACCAGTTGGCCCACCCCCACCTCCACTCATTCTTCTCATAAAGAAAATCCATATTGCAACCATTATTAGGATTGGAAATATCCAACTGAATGCATCGCCAATGATATCTTTTTGTGTTGAATATTTTATTTCAATTCTGTCTTCTTCATTAAAATTAGCTTGTGCTTCTTTTAGTTTCTCTTCTAAATTGTCAGGGGAAGAAATCTGAAAGTAATAGTGTGGGCCTTTATTAGTTGCATTGCCAAAAGATTTTTCACTTACAGACTTGTGTTTTTCTTTATTTAGGGCTGATTCCTTTATATATATTTGAGCAACGTCTCTGTTTACTACCACTACCTTTTCCACTTCTTCAGTTTGAAGCATGGTGCGGTTAAATTCCTGCCAAGATGTTTCTTGTGTTGTATTAACATTGAAAATCTGAATGCCGAAAAATAAGACGGCAATAATTGCGTAAATCCAGTAAAAGTTGAACTTTACTCCTTTTGGTTCTTGTTTTTTATTCTTCATTGTTAAGCGGATTCTTTGAAGAGTTGGATTTTAGCATCTCCCCATAATTTTTCAATATTGTAGTATTCCCTTGTTTCTTTCTGGAAAATATGAACAACGACATTGCCATAATCTAATAATACCCAGTCGCCATTTGTCAAACCTTCCTTTTGCCAAGGTTTTTCTTTTACTTCTTTTAACGTTTCCTCAATAATAGAATCTGCAATAGCTGAAGCGTGAGTGTTTGACGTTCCATGACAGATTACAAAATAGTCGCAAACGGATGATTCAATTTCTCTTAAATCTAAACTTACAATATCTTTAGCTTTGAGGTTTTTCATTCCATCAACAATTGCATTTGCAAGAATATCGGAAGTATTTAATTTTTTGTTTTTAGCCATTAAAAGCGATAAAAAATATAGTGTTTATTTTAAGGTACAAAAATACAGAAATTAATCCGTTAATTTGCTTAAATGAATACCTTGTTTATAGGACAAAATCTCATTAGCCTCAAGTCGGTTGATTCCACTAATACTTTCTTATTGAATTTATCAAATAATGAGAAAATAGTAGAAGGTACTGTAGTGCATGCTGAAAATCAAATCAAAGGTAGGGGGCAAAGAAATAATTCATGGATATCCGATGGTGGTAAGTCCTTGTGCCTTAGTGTTTTGTTTTATCCAAAACTAGATTTATCTCACCAATTTACTTTTAATAAATGTATTGCCCTGGCTTTAGTGTCTTCACTAAATGTTTTGGGAGTAAAGTCTTTTATAAAGTGGCCTAACGATATTTTTGTGAATGATAAAAAAATAGCTGGTGTGCTCATAGAAAACTCAATTAGAGAGAAAAAACTGCAAAAAAGTATTGTTGGAATTGGTATTAATGCAAATAATAACTGTTCGGATATAGAGTCTGCGACTTCTTTAAAAGAGGTACTCAACGCCGATATTGGCATGAAAGAACTTCTATCGTCCTTATGTCAAGAGCTTGAAAAATATTATTTGCTATTCAGAAACGACAAAAATCAAATTCAAGATTTATATCATTCTTATTTGTACAAAAAAGACTGTCTAGTAAATTTCACAAAAGAAGACTATCAATTTTCAGCAATCGTAAAAGAAGTGGATGATTTTGGGCGATTAATACTTATTGAAAAAGGGGTGGAAAAGGCGTACTCTGTTGGGGAATTAAGCTTTAATCTCTTTTAATTTTTCAGCTAATAAGTTCAGAAAATTAGTAAGGGGTTTTTCAACCATCATTTTCATCATCATATTCAGTTCCGCATTAAAAAGAAATTGGGCTTGGCATTTTTCTTCATCAACTTTTTCCAAACAACATTTTAGCTCGAATGGTAGTTTGCCATCTTCTGCACTCATTATTACGCAGCTGTATGGTGTGCGTTCTGTAATTTTTAGGCTAACGTTTGGCATGCCGTCAATTGAGAATGAACAATTGTCTCTTGTAATTTTTAAGTCTTTTACTTGAGGAGGGAATAGAGTACTGAAGTTTGTGAAATCACTTATGAAATTGAAGATTTCTTCTTCAGATTTATTTATTTCGACGGTTTGACTTTTGATATCGCTCATCTATTTTTTCCAAGTTGAAGGGCTTTCTCTCCATTCTTTTAAGAGTTCAACCTCATCGTTAGAAATATACTTAGTTTCTAATGCTTGACTGATGAGTGTTTCGTAGTTCCCTAGTGTAAATAACTCACAATTGGCGTTTTTGAAGTTTTGATCAGCTTCTTCGAATCCATAACTGAAAATAGCACCCATTCCATTTACCTTAAAGCCACCGTCCTCCAGAGCTTTGACAGCTGCAAGACTGCTTTTTCCACTGCTAATTAAATCTTCAATTACAACGACAGATTGCCCGCTCTCAATTTTACCTTCGATAAGATTTTGTCTTCCGTGTTCTTTAGCAGATGCTCTTACATAAACAAATGGAAGCCCTAATTCTTGAGCTACAAGAACGCCATGTGCAATAGCACCCGTAGCTACACCAGCTATAACATCTGGTTTACCATATTTAGAAAGTATTCCTTCCACTAAGTGTTGCCTAATAAAAGTTCTTACTTCCGTATGAGATAGTGTAATTCGGTTATCGCAATATATTGGTGATTTCCACCCAGAAGCCCAAACAAAAGGGTCACTTGGGTTTAAAATTATAGCTTTGATTTGCAATAAGGATTTTGCAACTTGCTTGGCGGTTTCTGTATCCAAAATCATGGTGCTAATGTATGAAGTTTTTATAAATCATCACTCTTTAGTTATCTCTAATTATCAAGAAAAAGAGATGGACTATTTATTTCATTTTGATGAGCCATTCTCTTGGTCTCAATTGTTTACTCACCTGAACGATAAAAATCCATTAAAATTTTGTGTTTATGCTGATAATTGTGATTTAATTTGGGCAAGTTTCAAGTCGAATTTCGAGATTATCAAAGCAGCAGGAGGACTGGTTTTGAACAATCAGAAGGTACTCATGATTTTTAGAAATGGGAAATGGGATTTGCCTAAAGGTAAACTAGAAATTGGTGAGAGTATAGATGCCTGTGCTAAACGAGAAGTTCAAGAAGAATGTGGTCTTAACGATTTGGAAATTGTAGATAAGTTAATGAATACATACCATACTTATGAGCACAAAGGCCAATCTATTTTGAAAGAAACCCATTGGTATTTAATGACTTCTTCACAAACTGATGGTATGTCACCACAAATCGAAGAAGGAATTGAAAAAGTGAGCTGGGCAAGCATAGAAGATGTTAACATTCATTTAGAAAATACGTATGAAAATATTAAGCGAGTATTTGAAAAATATTATAGCTTAAAGTGATATGTCTTCAGGTAAAAATTGACTTATGTCGCCTCCATTTTTAATGACATCTCTCACGATTGTTGAGCTTATATGAGAGTATTTTGGCTCAGTTATGATAAAGATAGTTTCTATTCCTGAGTCCATAGAATGGTTCATCTGAGCAATCCCTTTTTCATATTTAAAATCATGAGAGTTTCGCAGCCCCCTAAGTATATATTTAGCCCCCATTTTCATACAATGGTCAATCGTTAGGCCTTCATAGCGTTCTACTTTAATGTTGTCATAGTTTTTGAAAACATTTTCTGCCCATTGCACCCTTTCGTCAATTGAGAAATAGTCATTTTTGGCAGAGTTAATTCCAATACTGATAATTATCTCATCGAATAAAGGCAAAGCCCTTAATACAATGGATTCGTGCCCTTTGGTAAAGGGGGAGAAAGAACCTGGAAAAACAGCAATTTTTTTACTCATGCGATAAAGTTAAAAAAACTAAACATTACTCGACCATATTGTCTTACATTTTTGAAATATGGTGATTCGCTAAAATCAGTATTTTTATCATGTTCAATGATAAGGATGCCGTTTTTTTCTAAAATATTGTTACTGAAAATATAGTTGGGAAGGTCACTGATGTTCTCTAGATTGTAAGGAGGGTCGGCAAAAATAAAATTGTATTGGTTTTTGCACGATTTTATGAAGCGAAATGCGTCAGAGCGAATAACTGTATTTTTTAAATCAAGCTCTCTATTTATTTTTTTTATAAACCTTACGCAGTTAAAGTTTAAGTCCACAGATGTTATGGATTCACAACCTCTTGAAGCAAATTCGTAGCCAATATTACCCGTTCCCGCAAAAAGTTCAAGTAGAACAGTAGAATCGTAATCGATTTGATTTCTAAGAATATTAAATAGACTTTCCTTGGCAAAATCTGTTGTAGGTCTTACAGGTAAATTTTTAGGAGCAATAATAGATTTGCCTTTGTATTTTCCGCCAATTATTCGCACAAGTGCTGATGTATTAAAGAATAAAAATTATGGGGATTTATTTTTTCAATATTTTGACTAATACTTACCCTTCGTTGACTAAACTCAACATTTCTTACATAGGTGTATGCTAGAGTAAAAATTTCATCATCTTTAGAAATATCACCCATAAATTCAAGAGTCATATTCTCAGGATTTAATTCTACTTGTTCGCAGGCAAACAAAATATAGTAAATGCAATCGTGTGTATTCTTATAATTGAATACATTGTAGTAAATGAATTTTGAATGGTCGAAAATGCTGATGTTTATTTGATTATAGCTGACATTTACAACCATTTTTTGACCATCAAAATTTTTGTTTTCTGAAAGTAAATGGGGAATATATCTACTAGAAAAGTGCTTTACAGTTGATTTTGGCAGATGGGTCGTAATAATATCTTGCTCTGCTTTGGATACGCCGTAAATACAGTGGCTATCAATAATGCTGACATCATCTGTTAGAATATCAAGCTCTTCGATTTTCCTGTGGTTAAGTCTCAATAGGTCTTTTTTATTTTCGTTTGAGAAAATAGTAGACGGAATTAAAGTACTTTTCTTTGTTGTTATGCTAATATTCGATGAGGCGTAATCTTTAGTTAGCCAGTCATTTTCTTTAATAACATTCTCGACTTGGGAGAGGGGCTGTTCGTAAGACTCAATACCTAAAATTTCCTTGTCATTTTTAACACAGTAGGATAGACCATTAAGTCCAATTTGAATCGATATGTGGCATTCTTGAGATAAAGAATGTAATTCTAATGCTTTTAAGTCGAATGATGAAAAAGCTGGATTATTCACCCCAATTTCCGTTGATAGACGCGTCTGACATTGAGCCAACTCTTATAGTTTTTTCAAGATCAATTCCCTTATTGTTAGCGTCTAAGCCGTTCAGAAAGGTTGCGTAGTTAGTTGAAACTTCAAATACTTGAACGACCACTTTACCTTTTTCAATATTTCCTGATTCAATAGAAAAAGATTCTTCTGAAAAAGGAACAGAAGAGAGTTTGTCTAAGTCGAAGTCAAATCGGTCGTCTCTTGTAGATAAATAATCATCGTTAAAAATAGATTCGTAAGCAGGAACAAAAACGGTATCTCTACTGATTATACTAGCTTTTAATGCTTGGTCTTCTGTTAGCGAATCTGGAACTTCTCCAATTGCTTTAATTACGGCTAGAGAATCACTTTTCACAAAGTTTATTAGTGTATTAAAATCACCAGCATAGACTCTGTATTTGTCTTTAAATGCAATTTGTGCTGTTCTAATATCCTTTAAATCTTGTATAACAGCAGATTTTCTAAAGTTGGCAACTTCTTGAAATTCTTTTAAACTAATTGGGCTTCTGTAAACTAACCAAGCTAAAATGATTATCACTGGCCATAATAAAAGTCGAATTGTTTTTGTATTCATGATTTTTCGAATAAAAGTTAATACAGGCAAATCTACAATTTTTTTGAGTATATTTTGGTAAATTTGTCTCTACTTCAATTCTGTAATGAATACAAATAAACTTCAGCAATTACTTATTAAAAATTTTAAGCACGAGCTCACTACTCAACAGTCTGACGTGGTTGATCAATTATCAGAATTTGTTGAAGAATCTAACTCCAACAGTTTGTTTCTTTTGAAGGGATATGCTGGTACTGGAAAAACAACTTTAATCAGCTCTCTAATTAACAGTTTATGGTCAGTAGGAAAAAAAGTAGTGCTTTTAGCACCTACAGGCAGAGCCGCTAAAGTGCTATCAGGCTACTCTAAAAAATCAGCATTTACTATACACAAAAAAATATATTGGATTCGAACAAACTCACAAGGGAATTCTTACGTAGCCTTGCAAGAGAATAAGCATACAAACACAATTTTTATTGTAGATGAAGCTTCTATGATTCCTGATGTTAATGACAAAGGGTTTAGCGGGCGAGTATTACTGGATGATTTGATAGATTATGTCTATTCAGGCTTAATGTGTAAGTTGATTTTTGTAGGAGACACAGCCCAATTACCTCCAGTGCATTTAGATGTAAGTCCAGCATTAGATCACAATCTTCTTGGAGTGAAATACAGAAAAGATGTATATAGTGCTGAGCTCACTCAGGTTGTTCGACAAGAGTCCTCTTCATTAGTATTGAAAAATGCTACTGATTTGAGAGATACAATTAGCAAGGATGGCACATCCTATCCAAATATTAGTTGTGATCATGATGTACAAAGACTAGATGATGGAATGGATATTCAGGATGCTCTAGAAGATGCGTATTCAAATTCTGGTGTAGAGGGAACTGTGGTAATTTGTCGTTCGAATAAGCGTGCCAACCTTTACAATCAGCAAATACGATTGCGTATTAGAGGACATGAAGAAGAAATTTCCTCAGGTGACTTTTTAATGGTTGTTAGAAATAATTATTTCTGGTTGCCAGATGGTAGTAAAGCAGGTTTCATTGCAAATGGCGATACTGTTGAAGTAATGCGGATTTATGAGTTCAATGAGCTTTACAATCGCCGTTTTGCTCGTATTTCAGCTAGGCTTGTTGATTATCCTGACGAAGATTATATAGAGTGTGTGGTAATGTTAGATACCTTGACTTCTGAGAGTCCTGCGATGACTTATGAAGAGTACAAAGCGCTGTACAATGAGGTGTCGAAAGACTACAGCGATATCCCTCAAAAAGCAAAACGCAACAAAGAAATTAAATTGAATCCTTTTTTTAATGCACTTCAGGTGAAATTCGCCTATGCTATTACATGTCATAAATCTCAAGGAGGGCAATGGGAGAATGTTTTTGTTGAACAGGGCTATTTTATAGATGAAATGCTAAACAAAGAATATTTTAGATGGTTGTATACTGCCATGACAAGAACAACAAAAAGATTATTTTTGATAAACTTTAAGAAAGAATTTTTCAATTAGACAGCATTTATGAAGAAAGCAATATCATATGCTATTTTAAAAATTATGGGATGGAAAATCGTAGGAGATATTCCGTCTGTTAAAAAGTATGTGATTATACTGGCTCCACACACTAGTAATTGGGATTTTATTATTGGCAGATGCTTTGGGTATATGTTGAGTATAGAAGCAAAGTTTTTGGGTAAAAGTCAGTTGTTCAAATTTCCTTACGGCTGGATTTTCACTTTAATGGGAGGCATTCCTGTAGATAGAACTAAGCACAACAATTTAGTGTCTTTCGCTATTGATTTATTCAATAATAGAGAGGAACTCGTTTTAGGATTAACACCTGAGGGAAGTCGTTCAAAAGTAGATGCTTGGAAGTTAGGCTTCTATCATATAGCTGTTGGAGCAAATATACCAATAGCCATTTCTTTCTTAGATTACAATAAAAAAGAAGCTGGTGTAAAAACAATGTTTATGCCAGAGGGTGAAATAGAAAAAGATTTAAAAAATATTGAAGACATTTATAAAAATGTGCATCCCAAATATCCTGAAAAATATAACTCTAAAATTTTCTAAAGAGCATTGAGGATAATTTCCAGTTCAGCTTCAGTCACTTCTGTTAGAGAACTAATAATTTCAATGTGGTCTTGAATAATAGTTGCGTTTACAATGGCATAAAAATAACTGCCATTTGATTCTGAAATCACTACAAAACTGACATCCATTCCGACAGGAGTAGAATAGCTAGCTCCTAAATCAAAGGTTCCATCAGTATCGTAATCACTGAGGCTAGCTACAGAGTTAATGTCATCGTAGTAGATGAAAACTGCAGAATTATCTCCGTTAAATGTATCAGGTAAGACTACTTCAACCTGTGTTAGAGGGTCGCCAGAATTGTAAAAATAGTCGCAATTTATCCAGCCAATAGAATCGATTTCAAAATCAAAACTAAACCAAAAATCTTGTTCTGTAGTATCGTTACCATTAGTATTTGTGATAACAGTGTCATCTTCACTTTCGTCCCAACCAAATCCGCCTTGGTTATCAAAACTACCATCGAAGAAGTCCATTGGAACATACGAATTTGTAGGGATGCTAACCGATACGGGGTTGTTGTCATTAATACTTAATTGCTGTCCATTTTGAGTAGCGTTTAAGTAAACAATACCACCAGAAACCAAGAGTTCACCACTGTGCGTAAATGTTGGTTTATTCATCATCATCATTTCTTTTTTAGTCAAAGCTTCTATTAGCTCAATTGTAATGTTACCGCTGACTGTCGCTCCAGATGAATTCACAAAAGTACTAGCGTTAAATGAATATGTAATGCCTTTGTTACTTGTAAACGTTTGACTAGAGGATGGGTTTATGTTAATAGTTTGTGTAGCATCTTCAATATTATCTTCAAAAAACTTATTGATCTCATTTGTTGGAGTAGGGTTAATTGTTGAAGGAATAACAATTACATCCGTTTCTTTTTCACATGAATAAAATGTAAATAAAGCGATAGATACTAGTGCGAAAATTGATAATGACTTTTTCATAATGAATTGTTTTAGACTTTAATAATCTATCAAATATAACATAATAATATTTGCCTAGAATCCCAAAATGACAAAAAGCACCAATTTGGTGCTTTTTGTCAACTTATTTAAACATGAAAAAAATAATCAATAATTAATCGTTTAGTTTGATTTTTTCACTAATTATTTGAATTAGATATATCCCACTTGATAATCCTCTAGAATCTATGACTTACCTTGTGAAGTTGAGTAAGCCTTTAAAGCGAGAAGTAAAAATGACTTTTAAGCCATTTTTATTTTCAATCCTTTATCTAAAGCTTCTAAGAAATCTTCGGTAACAACGTAATGACTTTCATTGAGATCTTTTCCGTGAATACAAAGGGCTAAATCTTTAGTCATTGTACCACTTTCAACGGTTTCCACACAAACGTCTTCTAAAGTTTGGCAGAAGTCAATTAATGCTTGGTTGTTGTCCAGTTTTCCTCTGAAAGCCAATCCTCTTGTCCATGCAAATATGGAGGCAATTGGATTTGTTGAGGTCTTCTTACCTTGTTGGTGTTGTCTGTAGTGACGTGTTACAGTTCCGTGAGCAGCTTCAGCTTCCATAACATCACCTTCAGGAGTTACAAGTGTAGAAGTCATTAAACCTAATGAGCCAAACCCTTGTGCTACAGTATCAGACTGTACATCGCCATCGTAGTTTTTACATGCCCATACAAAAGCACCATTCCATTTTAGTGCAGAGGCAACCATATCGTCAATCAAACGGTGTTCGTATATGATTCCAGCCTTATCAAAATCAGCTTTGAATTCGTTTTGATATACTTCTTCAAAAATATCTTTGAAACGACCATCATAAGCTTTTAGGATGGTGTTTTTTGTAGATAAGTACAATGGCCATCCTTTCGAAAGTGCTTGGTTAAAACATGAACGTGCAAAGCCATAAATAGATTCATCAGTATTGTACATACTCATTGCTACACCGCCTTGTCCTTCGTATTGGTAAACTTCCCAAGATACTTCTTCGCCATTTTCAGGGGTGAAGGTCATTGTTAACTTACCTTTTCCTTTGATAACTGTATCTGTAGCTTTGTATTGGTCTCCAAATGCATGACGGCCAATACAGATAGGCTGTGTCCAGTTTGGAACCAGTCTTGGAACATTCTTACAGATAATAGGTTCTCTAAAAACAGTGCCACCAACGATATTTCTGATAGTTCCGTTTGGTGAGCGCCACATTTTTTTCAAGCCGAATTCCTCCACGCGCTGCTCATCTGGAGTGATGGTAGCACATTTAATACCTACTTTATATTCTTTGATAGCATTAGCAGCATCAATAGTGATTTGGTCGTCAGTATTATCACGACTTTCCATGCCTAAGTCGTAGTATTTAATATCTAAATCTAGGTAAGGAAGTATTAATTTGTCTTTAATAAACTTCCAAATGATTCTTGTCATTTCATCTCCATCCAATTCAACTACTGGATTATCTACTTTAATTTTGCTCATGATTATTTTTATTCAAATTTTAAGTTTGCAAATGTACTATTTAGTATCCGAAAACATCTTCTAAAGTCAGAAATTTCACTTCTCCATATTCTCCAAGAGCTTTTAGGTCTAAGTCCTCTTTATTTCCAAGCACTAATATGGTGTAATCTTTACCACTCATATAGCTATTGTGAAAGTCTGTGAGTGCTGCCATGTCGAATTGTTCTATCGAATTATAGATGTCTTTTCTTGAATCATAGTCGTAGCCTAAACGCTTAGCTGCTTCATAATTGAATAGGACTCTATCTTTAGTAATTCTTTCGGTACGTATTTTTTGAATGACTGCATCTTTAGCATTTTCTAAATTAGCTTCAACTTCAGGAAGTTCATCTAGAAGTTCGTTCATGCCAATCATTGCTTCTTTAAGTTTATCGGCTTGAGTGCCAATATATGCCATTACATAATGAGATTTGTCCATTTCTCTTGGCGTGCTATATGTACTGTACACCGAATAAGCTAAGGCTTTTGATTCTCTCAGCGTTTGGAATACAATACTACCCATACTTCCTCCAAAATATTCATTGTGTAATTTCACCAAAGGCATATTCTTTGTGTCAAAAGCTTCACCTTTTGAAACCATTAGTATTTCGGCTTGTTTCATGTCATAATCAACAACATAAACTGATGTTTTATTGATGTCTAGTTCAGCAAAATCATTGATTTCTGTTATTGGATTTAGCTTATCTTTTAAAGGGTGTAAATTCTGAACAGATGCAGAAGCGTCTTCAAAAGATTTTGGTCCATAATACAATACTCTGTGCTCATACGATGTCATGTTTCGAATGATATCAATCAACTCATCAGATGTTGTTGCCATAATTTCCTCGTCTGATAAGGTGTTAGTGAACGGATTATTTGGACCGTATTTGGCATAATTATTCATTCCGCTGTACAGGATGGTTCGCTTATTTAATTTTGCGTCGGCTCTTTTCTTGAGTACATCCATTTTAAGGTTTTCAAGAGCTTCTTCGTCGGCGACAACATCAGATAATAGTTTTTCAAATAGTCCTACTGAAGCCTCGAAATTATCGTCTAGTCCGGAAAGTGAAATATAGCTTTGTTCGTTTTGGCTATTTACGGAAACTTCACAACCTAACTTGTAGAACTCCTCTTTTTTCTGAGCGGGAGAAATATCTTCCGTTCCTAAATAATTGAAGTACTCAATAGCCATGCTTAGCTTTTTATCGTGGTTATTTCCTCTGTCACTGATGTAATACAGTTTAAAACGGCTATTTTCTGTGTTTTGTTTGTGTATAAATGGAACGCCGATATCTGTTTGCTGAATGTCGTCTTCGTAATTTAAGAAGTCAGGCTCAATTTCGTTTACTTCAGCCTCAGTGATGGCTTTTAAGAAGTCTGATTGAGCGTCTCTGTTTACTTCAACAGGTGTAATGGCTGGTTTAGTAACTTTAATAACACTCTTATCTTCACCTAGGTTTTTTCTTACCAGCACATAATTGTCGTTGTAGTATTTGTTGGCCACTTCAACTACCTCTTCTTTAGTAATACTTTCGAGAACGTCCATTTCATTAATGTAGTCTTCCCATTCAATATTTTGAATAAAGGCTTTTACAAATTCGTCTGCTCTTGATGAGTTACTTTCATAGGTTTTTATTTTTGAGAGTTTCATATCACTGATGATTGCAGGGATTAACCAATCTGGGAAATCTCCACTCTTAACCTTTTCAACCTCTGCTAGTAACAAGTCTTTTAATTCATCAAGTGATTGGCCTTGTTTAGGCGAGCCGTAAACAATGTGTGTACTGTAATCAGTTAGTATGTATGGGAAACAGCTTGCTTGTAATACTTTTTGTTCTTGATTAAGATTAAGGTCAATAAGTCCCGCTTGACTGTTACTCAAAATCATGTCTATAATTTTCATGACTTTAGTGTCTCTTTCTTTAGAGCCTGGCAAACGGAAACCTAAGTATAAACGTTCGGCATCAGGGCCATAAACGTCTTTGACTATTGGTTCAGTTATAGGCTCTTCTATACCAGGAATAAATTCAGGGTCTTCTTGTCTCTCGAATGAACCAAACTTATCATTTATCCATGTGATAACTGAATCGGGGTCAAAATCTCCTGACATACATATTGCCATATTGTTTGGAACATAATTTTTGTTGAAATACTTTCTAATTTCTTTGATTGAAGGATTTTTCAAGTGTTCAACTGTTCCGATGGTGGTCTGTGTACCGTAAGTGTGGTTTTTGAATAGTCCAGAAAGAAGGGCTTCGAACATTTTACGCCCGTCTGTATCCATGCCTATGTTTTTTTCCTCGTATACTGCCTCTAATTCGGTGTGGAATAGACGGAAAACAGGCATGCGGAAACGCTCAGCTTCAATATCCAACCACTTTTCAAGTTGATTTGAAGGGATGTCATTTAGGTAAACTGTCGCTTCGGCAGAGGTGTAGGCATTTGTTCCTTTAGCTCCAACACTAGAAATCATTTTATCGTATTCGTTGGCGATGGCAAATTTAGCAGCCTCTCCAGAAATAGAATCTATTTGCCCCCAAACCCTGTCTCTATTGACAGTATCTGACATATTAATTTGTCGGTACTCTTCGTATAGATCTTCTATTTTTTCAAGCATCGGAGCTTCTTTAGAATAATCTAATGAGCCGTATTTGTCAGTGCCTTTAAATAGCATGTGCTCTAGGTAGTGAGCAAGACCTGTAGCGTCAGCAGGGTCATTTTTACTACCCGCTCTTACGGCAATGAATGTTTGTACTCTTGGTGCATCTTTGTAAACGCTCAAGTAAACTTTAAGGCCGTTATCCAAAGTATAAACCCTTGATTTCATTGGGTCATTCTCAACGGTTTCGTATTTATTTTCAATTTTACTCATGTCTTGTGTTACGTTAAATACTATCCACCCTAGTGCAAGTAGAATGAGGATAAATGTTAGTTTAGTTTTCATAGTTGTTAGTAAATTAATAATCTAGTTCAAGATTAAATTGGTTTTTTAATTCTATTAGTATTGGTTTTTTTTCTGCCATTTTTTTGAACTTATCTTCATCGGTATAAGCCGTTAATTCTTTTTGTTCTAATTGTTTGACGTCAATTTTTAGTGATAATATGTCGTTCTTTAGTTTGTCTTTTAGGAAGTAAACTAAGTTTGTTTTCTCTTCGATTAACACTTCTTCTTGTACTTTATTGTCGAGTTTTAGTGTAATGGTATAATTCTCTTCTAGCTTAAACTTTTTCTCATTTAAAATGGAGAATAAATTATGCTTGCCTTCCTTTTGTTTAAGAGTGCTGTATTCTGTCCAGACGTTCTCTAATTCAGTGAAAGTAAAAGGCGTTTCTTTTTGGTTTAAAACACTCTTTTCTACTGTAACTTCCTTTTCTTCACCTTCTTTTTTGTTGATTTTTATTGAAATGGTCTTTTTTTCAATAGTGTCTTTGAAGTTGACAATTTTAATAGATTTTTTGTCGTCTTTTTCAATGACTATCTTGTCTTCAGAAATTGGTTCAGAAACAGGCTCGGCGGCTTTCTCCTTAACCTTTTCTACAACTTTTTCTTCAGTTTTAGGCTGTTTTTCCGCTTGTTTTTTAACTACGAAAGTTTTTTTTTCAGCAGAGTTTGAAAGAGAGTCAATGCTACATAGTTGCATTAAGGTTATTTCAATGAGTAAGCGTTGGTTTTTGCTGAGTTTGTAGCTCAAGTCAACCTTATTGCAAAGTTCTAATCCTTTTAATAGGTACTCTTGCTTCCAGTTCTGACTTTGCTCCAGGTATCGCTTTTTAACGTTTTCGCCTTCTTCCAAAAGACTTAATGTTGAAGGGTCTTTAGCGACTAATAGATTTCTGAAGTGCATACTCAATCCATTTATGAAATGGTGTCCGTCAAAACCGCTATTAAGAATATCGTTAAACAAATTAAGCGATGTAGGAATATCGTTGTTGGCAAGAGCGTCAGTAGCTTTGAAGTAGTAATCGTAGTCCAATATGTTGAGGTTGGCTATAACATCCTTATAGGTCAAATTATTACCACAGAAGCTAATGATTTGGTCGAAGATAGAAAGGGCATCCCTTAAGGCACCGTCAGCCTTTTGGGCGATGATGTGCAGGGCTTCATCTTCAGCAGTTATTCCTTCGTTTTTAGCCACATAAGCCAAGTGATTGGCAATGTCTTCAATCTGAATTCTTTTGAAATCAAATATCTGACAACGGGATAATATGGTAGGAATAATCTTATGCTTTTCCGTTGTAGCCAATATGAAGAGGGCATGGGCTGGTGGCTCTTCCAATGTTTTTAGGAAGGCGTTAAAGGCAGCTTGTGAAAGCATATGCACCTCATCAATAATGTAAATGTTGTATTTCCCAACTTGAGGAGCAAAGCGAACTTGATCGACAAGTTCTCTGATTTTATCGACTCCATTGTTAGAGGCAGCATCCAGTTCGTGAATGTTAAACGAATGACTGTCGTTAAAGCCTTTACAGGAGTCGCAAGTATCGCATGCCTCAATATTTTCGGTGAGGTTCATGCAGTTGATGGTCTTGGCTAGTATTCTGGCACAAGAGGTTTTACCAACGCCTCTAGGTCCACAGAACAAAAAAGCTTGAGCTAAATGATTGTTCTTAATGGCATTCTTGAGGGTGTTCGTAATGGACTGCTGTCCTACTACAGTGTCAAAAGTAGAGGGGCGGTATTTACGGGCCGATACAACGAAATTTTCCATCAATAATTTTTGCGAAAACAAATATAATATAATGATTGGAATCTCAATATTTAATCACGCTCTATGTCAAATAATTATATAAAAAAATCTTTCCTTACTTTTACGCTCTTAATTTAAAACTCTTAAAACATGGAAAATGCAAACATTTTGCTTGAAAAAGCATTAGATTTTGTGACTTACTACGGCCCAAAAGTATTGGGTGCACTCTTAATTTTCATCATAGGTTCTTGGATTGTCAAAAAAATGATGATTGGAACTGGCAAAATTTTGTCCAAAACAAAATACGATTTAACTCTTCAGCAGTTCTTTCAAAACATACTGTCTTGGGCTTTGAAGATTGTTCTAATTCTTTTGGTAGTCTCCACATTGGGTATAGATATTACGGCTTTTGCGGCTATTATAGCAGCGGCAGGTTTAGCGGTAGGTTTAGCTTTGCAAGGTTCGCTTTCAAATTTTGCTGGTGGAGTGGTTATAATGGTGTTCAAACCCTATAAAATTGGAGACTTGGTAGAAGCCCAAGGCGTTATTGGTGAGGTGTCCGAGATAGACATTTTCAATACGCGATTAGTTTCTCCTGATAATAAAAAGATTATTGTGCCTAATGGTGCAATGGCAAATGGCAACATCATTAACTATACCGCGGAAGGTAAAATTCGTGTAGACTTGGAAGTGGGCGTATCTTACGATTCCGATATCAAAAAAGCAAAGGATGTATTGTTAAAGGTATTGACGGACAATTCAAAAGTCTTGAAAAGTCCAGCGCCCTTTGTTGGCGTTAGTCAGTTGGCAGACAGCTCAGTACAGTTTGTAGTTCGACCCTATTGCAAACCTGCCGATTATTGGGACGTTTATTTAGCGCCTATGAAAATGTAAAAATAGCACTCAACCAAGCCGAAATAGAGATACCATTCCCGCATACAGTTTTGATAAACAAATAGTGCTGGAAAACGAACTTCTCAAAAAGCGGATATTTCAGAAAGATAGTCTTAGAGAAGGACCGTTTGGAAAAACGTTTGTTTTTATGAAAAGTTTGGCTTAGATTTGCGTCCCTTTTTTACGAGAGGGTAAACGAATTTTAAAAACCAAAATAATTAACTATGAATCATTACGAAACCGTTTTCATTTTGAATCCCGTTTTATCTGAAGAGCAGATAAAGGAGACGGTTCAGAAGTTCAAAAAGCTTCTCAAAGATAGTAAGTCAAAAGTTGTTGTTGAAGAAAACTGGGGCCTCAAAAAGATGGCATACAGTATTCAGAAGAAAAGAACAGGCTTCTATTATTTGATGGAATTCACTTCTGAAGACCGCGAAATAATTAACAAGCTTGAATTAGCATACAAGCGTGACGAACGCCTAATGCGTTGGATAACTGTAAAGTTAGACAAGCACGCACTAGCATATGCTGAAAGAAGAAGAAAAAGACTAAATACTAACGAAAAACAGGAGGCATAATCATGGCAGATAACATTAGATATCTATCTCCAGTAGATGTAAACAACAGAAATACAAAGAAGTATTGCCGTTTCAAAAAAGCGGGTATTAAATATATCGATTACAAAGACCCTGATTTCCTAATGCGTTTTGTAAACCAACAAGGAAAAATTCTTCCAAGAAGAATTACTGGTACGTCTTTGAAATTTCAAAGAAAAGTCTCACAAGCAATCAAAAGATGTCGTCATTTGGCTTTAATGCCTTATGTTGGTGATATGCTAAAATAAGTTACAACTATGGAATTGATATTATTACACGACGTAGAGAAATTAGGATTTAAAGATGAGATTGTAAACGTGAAAAGCGGTTACGGTCGTAACTTCTTAATTCCTGGTGGAAAGGCTGTTTTAGCTACTGAAGCAGCGCGTAAAGTTTTAGAAGAAAACTTGCGTCAGAGAGCGAAAAAGGAAAACAAACTTATTGATGACTCTAATAAGATTGCTGAAAAAATTAACGGACTAACTGTAACAATTGCAGCTAAGACTGTTGAAGGAGGAAAGCAATTATTTGGTTCTATTACCTCTAATCACTTAGCTGAAGAGCTAGAGAAATTAGGGTTTACTGTAGACAAGAAGTTTGTTAAATTAAACAACGTAAAAACAGTTGGAGTATACGATGCTGAGGTGCGTTTGCACAGAGAGGTGAAAGCTTCACTATCAGTTGAGGTAGTTGCTGCAAAGTAATATTCAACTAACTATAATTTAGAAAAATGCCTTCGCTAGTCGAGGGCATTTTTTTTATTCGTGCCTCAATGCTTCTATGGGGTCTAGCTTTGCCGCTTTGGCAGCAGGGAAATAACCCGAAACTAGACCAACAAAAACACAGAGGGCAATACCAGAAAGTATCCAAACCCAAGGAACAATAAAACTAGTGCCAATATACAGTGAGGTAACATTGCCAATAAGTATACCAAATACTATCCCCATAATGCCGCCCAATTGGCATATTACAACCGCTTCAATTAAAAATTGCCAACGAATAATAGAGGAAGTAGCACCAATGGCTTTACGCGTACCTATTTCTTTCGTGCGTTCCGTAACAGAGACGAGCATAATATTCATAAGCCCTATAGCGGAGCCGAAAAGAGTAATGACACCAATGATAAGTGCCGCTAAGGTGACGTACTTTATGTTTTCCAGTAATATTTGGGTAATGTTATCGCTCCTAATGATTTCGAAGTTATCCTCTTCAATAGGTTTTAGTCCCCTTACAATACGCATTTCGGAAATAGCATTGCCAATAGTCGCCGTTAGTGAAGAAGTCTCTTGTGAAAAGACGCTGATGGTGAAGGATTGATTGGCATAGCCAAAATATTGCCTAGCAGTAGTAATAGGGATTAAGCACGTTTTATCCCCTCCAAAAGTAGCACTAGAGCCTTTTTCTTTTAATACGCCGACGACTCTATATTTACTATTTCCAATGGAAATGAGTTCGCCAATTGGATTAACATTCTCAAAAAGTTTGTCCACTATTTCTTTTCCAATAATCACCACATGTTTACCAATTTCTGTCTCATCTTTGGTGAAGTTTCTACCTTCCGATAAATCGTAACCTGCCGTTTGAAGGTAATTTTCATCCGTTCCAGTAATTCTCGTGTTGGGATCTGATTTTGTGGACTTGTACTTTACTATCGCTGTACTGCTTGCCCATGTTGAGATTGAGGTAACTGAGGCGAAACGCTCTTTGAATTTTTTAGCTTCAGCATAGGTAATGGAAGCGTACCGTTTGGGTTTAGTGCCTTTCTTGCCAATTCTAACACTTGAACTTTTGTTTCTAATGTTGAAGGTGTTAGAACCCATCCGTGTGAAATTCTCACTGATACTTGATTTGATGGATTCGATAGCCGTTTGAATACCTACTAAAGCCGAAATACCGATGGCAATAACGAATATAGTAAGCACTGTTCTGAGAAGATTGGTTCGGATAGACTGAAGGGCAATCTTAATATTTTCAATGACTAATTTCATCAGTGCTAATGTACGATTTTCTCTTGTAATAGTGGATTTAAAAAATTACTTTTGCAAGGCTAAAAATAAGGTTTAACGATATCAAAATTTATACAGATTATGGCATTTGACATTGAAATGATTAAAGCAGTTTATGCTAAATTTCCACAAGGCGTAGAGCGTGCAAGAACGCTAGTCGGTAAACCTTTAACCTTAGCAGAAAAGATTTTATACACTCACTTGTGGAACGAAAACAATGACAAAGCATTCTCCAGAGGTATAGATTATGTTGACTTTGGTCCTGACAGAGTAGCTATGCAAGATGCAACTGCTCAAATGGCATTGCTTCAGTTTATGCAAGCAGGAAAAGACAAAGTAGCAGTACCTTCAACAGCTCATGCCGATCACCTTATTCAAGCGAAGATAGGAGCAGACAAAGATTTACAAGAAAGTTTAAATACCAACAATGAGGTCTTTAACTTTTTAAGCTCAGTATGCAATAAATACGGCATTGGTTTTTGGAAGCCAGGTGCAGGTATTATTCACCAAGTAGTATTAGAAAACTATGCCTTCCCTGGAGGAATGATGATAGGAACGGATTCTCACACCGTTAATGCGGGTGGACTCGGGATGGTTGCTATTGGAGTAGGTGGCGCTGATGCTGTGGATGTAATGGCAGGTATGCCTTGGGAGTTGAAATTCCCAAAATTAATAGGCGTAAAGTTAACAGGAAAATTAAACGGCTGGACGGCTCCAAAAGATGTTATCCTAAAAGTAGCAGGTATCCTAACTGTAAAAGGTGGAACAGGCTGTATAGTAGAATACTTTGGCGAAGGTGCTGAGTCACTATCGTGTACAGGAAAAGGAACAATTTGCAATATGGGGGCTGAAATAGGAGCAACCACTTCTACTTTTGGCTATGACGAAAGTATGGAAAGGTACCTTAGAGCAACAGGCAGAAACGATGTTGCCGATGCCGCTAATCAAGTTAAAGAACATTTGACAGGAGATGCGGAAGTATATGCTAATCCTGAGCAGTATTTTGATGAGGTTATTGAAATCAACCTTTCAGAATTAACGCCGCATTTGAACGGGCCATTTACGCCTGACTTGGCGACTCCAGTTTCTGAAATGAAAGAAAAAGCCAGAGCCAACGATTGGCCTTTGGATATTGAATGGGCATTGATAGGCTCTTGTACTAACTCCTCTTATGAAGACTTAACACGTGCTGCCTCTATTGTTGAAGATGCTGTTGCTAAAGGATTAGAGCCTAAAGCAACTTTAGGAATTAACCCTGGCTCGGAGCAAGTACGTTACACTGCTGAAAGAGATGGACTCATAGATAGCTTTAATAAGTTTGAATCGACTCGAATATTTACTAATGCTTGCGGACCATGTATCGGTCAGTGGGATAGAGAAGGGGCTGAAAAACAAGAAAAAAACTCCATCGTTCACTCATTTAATAGAAACTTTGCTAAACGAGCAGATGGCAACCCAAATACACATGCCTTTGTAGCCTCACCAGAAATGGTAGCGGCTGTAGCCATTTCAGGGCGATTAGATTTTAATCCTATTTCGGATACATTAACGAACAAAAATGGCGAAGAAGTTAGCTTAGCAGAGCCAACAGGTTTAGAATTGCCAGAAAAAGGCTTTGATGTAGAAGATAACGGATACCAAGCTCCAGCTGCTGACGGTAGTGGCATAGAAGTGGTGGTTAATCCAGACTCTAACAGACTTCAATTGCTAACGCCTTTCACTCCTTGGAATGGCGGTAATATTACAGGAGCTAAATTACTTGTCAAAGCACAGGGTAAATGTACTACTGACCACATATCAATGGCAGGACCATGGTTGAGGTTCAGAGGGCATTTGGATAATATCTCTAACAACTGCCTTATTGGAGCAGTTAATGCCTTTGGCGGTGCTGTCAACAGCGTAGTTAATCAATTGGATGGCAGTAAAGACGAAGTGCCTAATGTAGCTAGAGCATACAAAGCCGCTGTCGTTGATACTATTGTAGTGGGTGACCACAATTACGGTGAAGGATCATCAAGAGAGCATGCTGCGATGGAGCCTCGTCATTTGGGGGTAAGAGCCGTGATAGTAAAATCTTTTGCAAGGATTCACGAAACGAACTTGAAGAAACAAGGGATGTTAGGCTTGACCTTCGCTAACGAAAGCGACTACGATTTAATCCGTGAAGACGACACCTTTAATTTTGTAGACTTAGCAGATTTTGCACCTCAGAAGCAGTTGACATTAGAAGTGATTCATGCTGATGGCTCAACCGATGAGATTCAATTAAACCACACTTATAATGCTCAGCAAATCGATTGGTTTAAGGCGGGTTCTGCACTAAATTTAATTAGAGAGCAAAACGCTTAAGTTATTTTAAAATAGTTCTAAATTTTAAGGAGGCTTTTTAAGCCTCCTTATTTTTTGCGCTCATAAGTTGTCTATAATTGTCAATAGCTACGAAGTAGTTAGGGTCTTCTACAACGTTTACCTCACATATCTTTTCTGCCTTTTTAATGAGCTTTATACAGTCAGAGGATAAATGCCTGAGGTGAATGCTTTTACCGTTTTTCAAATACTTTTCAGTCAGTTTATTAATAGATTCAATTGCCGACTGGTCAGTGATTTTAGATTCTTTAAAGTCAATAATGACTTCTTTTGGATCGTTAGCAACATCAAATTTGCTTTGAAATAACTCTATAGAACCAAAGAATAAAGGGCCATAAATTTCGTAGTGTTTTACACCATGCTCATCAATGTGCTTTCTGGCTCTAATGCGTTTTGCATTTTCCCACGAAAAGACCAATGAGGATACAATAACACCTGCAATTACTGCTATGGCAAGGTCAAATATAACTGTCATTCCAGTAACAAGGATAATCACAAATACATCACTTACAGGCACTTTGTTCAACACTTTGAAACTACTCCAAGCAAAAGTGCCAATAACTACCATAAACATTACGCCAACTAATGCGGCGATAGGAACCATCTCTATATAAGTAGAGCCAAAGAGTATAAAGCCTAGCAAGGCTAAAGCAGCAGTGATGCCTGAGAGTCTGCCTCTACCACCTGACTTAATATTAATAATGCTTTGTCCAATCATAGCACAACCGCCCATTCCACCAAAGAAACCATTAACAAAATTAGCCGCCCCTTGAGCCACACATTCTCTGTTTCCATGTCCGTGAGAGTCTGTGAGTTCATCAATCAAGTTCAAGGTCATAAGCGACTCAATGAGCCCAATGGCAGCAAGAATAAGTGCGTATGGAGTTATGAATTTGAGGGTTTCTATACTCAATGAAATCATAGGTACATTAAAAGTAGGTAAGCCTGCTTTAATGCCTTCGCCACCATTAGAAATAATAAATGACTTTACTGTTTCAGTTTCTAAACCTCCAAAAATAACAATCAGCGATACTATTACAATTGCCGTTAAGGCAGCTGGTAATTTCTTAGTTAACATGGGTAGGAAGTACATTATAGCCATTGTTAAGCCTACCAAAGCTAACATGATATAAAGCGTATCTCCACTTAGCCATTCTCCGTTGGATTTAAACATGCCTAGCTGAGAAATAAAAATAATGATCGCTAGTCCATTAACAAAGCCCATCATTACAGAGTGCGGAATCATCCTAACAAATTTACCAAGCCTTAACGCCCCAGCAGACATTTGAAAAATACCCGCTAAAATTAAGGTGGCAAATAAATATTGTAGACCAGCACTGTCGTTGCCCCCTAGTACGTTTCCTTCACTTACCAAATGAACCATTACAACGGCCAAAGCACCTGTTGCTCCTGAAATCATGCCTGGTCTACCACCAAAGATTGAGGTAATTAAACCCATCATAAAAGCACCGTATAATCCAACAATTGGTGAAATACCCGCTACAAATGCAAAGGCTACAGCCTCTGGTACAAGTGCAAGAGCTACGGTAAGTCCTGAAAGAATATCGTCTTTTACACTTCCGTTTGTTTTGTCAATAAATCTAAACTTGCTCAATGAAATACTGTTTTAATTAAGTCCGCAAAAGTAGGTTTTTCAGTGGATTGAACTTTAAAATTCTCTAATTAATATTCCATTTTTAATTGTACATTCGATACCATGTTCAAAAAAGATAATAAAGCGACTATTTGGTCTTGGGCATTGTATGATTTTGCCAATTCAGCCTTTACTACTCTTGTAGTCACTTTTGTTTATGGTACTTATTTTACAACATCAATAGCACCTACAGAAATTGATGGGACACAATGGTGGTCTTGGGCAGTATCACTAACAGCTATTGTCGTGGCGTGTACTTCGCCTTTTTTGGGAGCTATTGCCGATGGAGTAGGTGCTAGAAAAAAGATAATGACCATTTCTACTTTCATTTGTGTTTGTGCTACAGCCTTACTCTTTTTTCCTGTTGAAGGGCAAGTGATATACGCCTTGCTATTGTTTGTGATTGCTAATATCAGTTTCGAGATAGGAACAGTTTTTTGCAATGCATATTTACCCGATATATCTTCAGAAAAAAGAATGGGCAAAACATCTGGTCTGGCTTGGGGTTTGGGCTATTTGGGTGGGCTGATAGCCTTAGCATTATCTCTAGTGTTTTTGGTGCAGACCGAAACCCCAATATTTGGTTTTGATATTGATTGTGGTGAACATATAAGAGCAACTAATTTGTTGGTTGCGGCATGGTTTTTTGTCTTTAGCATGCCTTTAATTTTCGGTGTTAAAGAAACGAATAACAATAAGACAGCACCTCTCAAAACTGTATTGCAACAAGCCTTTCAGCAATTAAAAAACACCTTCCAAAAAGTAAAAGACCATCAAACGATTTATCGTTTTCTGATAGCCCGTTTGTTTTACAACGATGCTTTGGTAACTGTTTTTGCTTTTGGAGGCATATATGCTTCTACTAAGGTGGGTTTTTCATTTGAAGAGATTATGATTTTAGGAATTGTCCTAAATGTATTGGCTGGACTTGGGGCATTTATTTTTGGGTATTTTGACGATAGTGTAGGTAGCAAAAAAGTAGTCAATTGGAGTATTATCTTTTTAGCACTAGCTTGTCTTATAGCTGTTTTGTCACCTGAACTACCAGGATTATTTGAACTTATTTTTGGAGGCAATGCTATCCCTCAATGGTTCAATTCAAAAAGAGTGTTTTGGATAGCAGCCATTTTTATTGGTCTCTTTTCAGGTCCTAATCAATCGTCTAGTCGTTCTTTGATGGCACGAATAACCCCTGAAAAAAATAGAAACGAATTTTTTGGGTTTTATGCCTTTTCAGGTAAAGCTACGGCTTTTGTCGGACCATTATTGTTTGGTATGGCAACCACTTTTTTCAACACTCAACAAGCTGGTTTGTTCGTAGTGATTTTGTTATTTAGTTGTGGATACCTTTTTTTGAAAAAAGTATAAAAACCCATAGATTTAGTATCTTTGTCATATGCGTTTAATCTTAGTTTGTTTACTTTTTTCATCACATATTTTTGCTCAGCAATACTTGAGTAAAGAAGGTGATGTGAGTTTTTTTTCCGAAGCACCAATAGAAAATATTGAAGCTGTAAATAATAAAGCAACGGGCGTTATTGACTTAAGAACAGGAGGCTTTGCCTTTCAAATAATGATTGAAGATTTTGTTTTTCCCAACTCTCTTATGCAAGAACACTTTAACGAAAGTTATATGGAAAGCGAGAAATTCCCCAATTCGACATTTACTGGCGTTATCTCTGATGTTTCTGCACTAGATTTGTCAAAAGAGCAATCTATTGATGTAAGCGGCAATTTTCTTCTTCATGGTATAAATCGTCAAATGAATATGACGGCTACCTTGTCGTTGAAAGATGAAAAGCTGAACATTAGTTCGCAATTTGATATTGTATTGGATGATTTCAATATTGATATTCCAAACATAATGATGTATAAAATT